>Ga0157369_10000174_pt1 | contig 90837 bp, 127 predicted proteins | sample C25metaG_FD_113461 | JGI IMG/M metagenome (GOLD analysis project Ga0157369, IMG submission 113461) | Corn rhizosphere microbial communities from Kellogg Biological Station, Michigan, USA - C2-5 metaG | ecosystem: Host-associated > Plants > Roots > Rhizosphere > Soil | place: USA: Michigan... | reverse complement strand
GCTCTGGCGGTGGAGAAGCATTCAACTGTTTCCAAACCGCAGACGCTATCCGCAAAATGGCTGACGATAATGAAGTCTACCTGATTTCTTACGTACAGGATTGCGCAGCATCCGCCGCATACGCCTTGTGCGTTTTGTCGGACGAGGTTGTGTGCCATCCGCAAGGCCAAGTCGGCAGCATCGGCGTTCTAATCGCCCTGATGAACAACAGCAAGCAGCTTGAACAAGCAGGAATCACACGCACGTTTGTTACGGCTGGAGCCAACAAGATTCCATTCGATGCCAACGGCGAGTTCCGGGACGAGTTTATTGAATCGCTCCAAGAGAGCGTGAATGAATTGTACGGGGAATTCGTAGCCCACGTATCGAAATACACGGGTCTTTCGGAAGCGGATATCAGGTCCACAGAGGCTTCGATGTTCCGGGCTAATAAAGCTCTGTCGATGGGACTGATTAATTCGATCATGAACAACGAACAGTTCGCTGAATATCTATCGCAATAAGGAGCCATTTTGAAAGATGTACTCAAACGTATGTTCGGGGCGAAACCCGACACTGCGCAAGCAGAAACCACACAAGAAGGAATCGAACCGATGGCAGACGCCGTAACTGAAGTGGCTAGCGCAGGTGCTAGTCTTACAGACCAAGTAGTAGCGCTCCAAGCCACTGTTACCGCTCTGACGGATCAACTGAACGGCAAGGTTGCAGAACTGGCGAGCAAGGATTCGAAGATCGCTGAATTGACCGCTCTGGTCGATGCAGCTACCGAATTTAAAGCTGCGCAGGAAAAAGCAGCAGCCGAAGCAAAGGTTGTAGCACGTACTGCAAAACTGGCAGAAGTAGTCGGCACAGAGCAAGCTACCAGCCTGCAAGCAGCGCTGGCCTCTCTGGACGACGCAGCGTTTGATGTAGCCGTAGGTGCTATGTCGAACAAAATGAAAACCGAAGAAACATCTGCGGCTTTCAAAGAAGTCGGCGTTGAAGGTTCAACCGACGCCGTAAAGCTTGTGGCTGACGCCAGCGGCTCCCGTGTGATGGATTATCTCAAAACCATCAAACACGATAACCAATCCAACTAATCTCTAAAGGAATGTAACATGCCAGTTTTCGCAACAGAAGGCCAATTCTCTCGCTTCGGTTCGCTTGTTAAGATGAGCGACACACCGGAACGTTTCGAGTTCCACACTGATGTCGTAACCGCTAACGAAGCCGGTACTCCTACCTACACTCTGGGTACGGTTCTGGGCAAAGTAACGGCCAGCGGCAAATTCAAAATTTCGGTCCAAAACGCCGCTGATGGCTCGCAAAACCCTGCCGCTATTTATCTGGGTGACGGCAAGATGGGCGCAATCGTAGATACCACTCTGGTAGCTGCAACCGACACTCCGGCTCTGGCCCTGACACGCGGCAAAGTAATCGTCGCTAAAGAGGCTCTGAAGCTTGACGCATCGTTCGGTACTGCTGCACAGAAGCAGGCTGCATACGACTCCCTGAAATCCGTTGGCATCATCGTTGAAGCCTCGTTCTAATTAACAAGTAAAGGAATACAAATGATCGTTCGCGATTTTGGTAACGGCTTTAGCGTCGTTGACTGGACAGAAGAAGTAAACACCATTCCTAACCAGTGGGGTCTGCTAGGCCAACTGGGCATCTTCCAAGAGGAATCGGTTGCCGAGCACGTGGTTGTGTTCGAAGAAATCATCAAAGACGGTGCACTGATCGTTGACCGTGTTCGTGGCGACCGCTCAAGCGTGGGCCGCGACCAACAACGCAAGATGCACTCGTTCACCGTTCCGCACTTCCCTCTGGAAGATGCGATCTATCCGCAAGACATCCAAGGCAAACGCGCCTACGGATCGGCTTCGGAAGCTGAAACGCTGGACCTCGTGCGTGCCCGTAAGCTGGCCCGTCTGCGTCAGAACCACGCATGGACGCTGGAAGCAGCTCGTGCACAAGCTATCACGGCTGGTACTGTGTACGCTCCTAACGGTACTGTGTCGCAAGACTGGTATCAGGAAATGACCGGCGCAGCTCGCCCTGCTGCTGTTGACTTCCTGCTGGGTACTCCGGGCACGGAAATCTCGACAGTCATCGAAACCGTTCTGGCACAGATTCAGGATAACAGCGGATCGGTGAACTACAGCGGCGTCGTGGCTCTGTGCGGTACTACGTTCTTCCAAAAGCTGATTACCCACCCGGTAGTTAAGCAAGCCTACCAGTACTACACTTCGACAAGCGAACCGCTGCGTCGTCGTCAGTCGGAAAATGGTAGCGCAGTTGGAATGCGTCGTACGTGGGAATTCATGGGCGTGACCTTCATCGAAATGCGTGACTCCTACAACGGACAACGCCTGATCCCGGTGAACGATGCGTACTTCGTACCGACTGGTACTGAGTTCTTCAAGACCTACTTCTCGCCAGCTAACCGTTTCGGTCTGGTGAACACGCAAGGTGAACAACTGTACGTGTTCGAAACGATGGCTCCTAACGGAACCGCGTACACCATCGAGAGTGAGTCGAACTTCATCAACGCGCTGCTGAAGCCGTTGCTGGTAGTTAAAGGCACGACAAGCAACTAATGCTTGAATACAGACCCTTCGGGGTCTGTTATTTATGAAGATTACGTCCCATGTCAAACGGTTAATTCCGTACCTAGTCTTCATAAATAACAGAAAGGACAAACAATGGCACTTCTCGATCCAACACAACCAATTGGCAAGATGCGCCTACGTGTAGGTGATTTCTCCGATCTTCCGCTAATGCCTGACTCAGTGTATTTGTCAGCTCTTACGGATTGCAACAACAACGTCCCGAAAGCTAGTGTCCTCGTTGCTCAGTACATCCTTGCGATGTTGACTTCACAGACGCACCAGAAGCTAGCACAGATCGAAGTGTTCGGTGCAGAGTGGTTCAACAACTACCTTGCATTCGTTAAAGCTACGATCCTTAACCCGAACTTCATGGACATCACTCCGATGCCGTACGTAGCGCAGGTTAAGAACGAATTCGGACAAGTGGTGGAAATGCCTCTGGTTCAATTCCAGAAGGATTGGAACAGCAACTACATCACGACGACGCAATCGCAGGATATGCATTTGATGGCTCTGCCGCCAAGCACGGTCCCTAACGATCCGTTCAATACAATCGGGGGCTACTTCTAATGGTTGATCCGCTTATCAGAACCGTTGTCATGATGATGGGAAGATTCGGCGGAGATGCGACGTTGGTAGTGGAGTCTGGGGAGGCAACATATGATCCAGAAACCTCCACGACAACATCGTCAACTACTGAGTACCCTGTCCGCATCATTGCACAGGACTACATTCAGCGGTCGCTCGGCTTGCTGACAAAGGCTGGAACGGCGATCCAAACAGGTGATAAGTGGATTTTCGTTCAGCCTAGTGACAACACACCGCTACCGCGAGCTGAAGTTGACTACTTGCTGTTCGAAGGTAAGCGTTGGTCGGTGAAAGTTGTTAAGGACCACAACCCATCAGGCACTAAGAGTTACCTGTACGAGATTTACGCGAGGGCATAATGGGCTTCGCTGACTCGATCCGGATTCACAACGCGAAGGTCAAGGAGCAGGTTAACGACAAGATCGTCGCAATCGCCACAGAGCTATTCGCGGAGATTGTTGAAAACACTCCGGTGGACAAGGGAATACTGAAGAACAACTGGTACGCAGGCACAGGACGCACGTATAACGGCTCCTACAACGAAAACTCTGCCAGCAAGGACGGAATGTCCAGCCTCACGCAGATCGCGTCTCTACGGGTCTATAAAGGCTTCGTAGGCCGTGACAGTAGCGTCAGTTTGTCCAATTCGACTCCGTACGGCTTCCGTGCTGAATACGCTGGTTGGCCGACGCCTACATGGTCTGGACGTGTCGGACCGTACGCAATGATCGCTAAAGCCTTTATCAAAGTTGTTCCGAAATATAAGAGGCCGTAATGACAGCTCGATCAGAAATCGAAACACGAATCACTAACTGGGCGAAAGCGCAAACGCCTCCGGTCCCAGTAGCGTTCGAAGGTGTGAGTTTTACAAAACCAACAAGCGGTCCGTACCTAGAGGTATTCATGCTCGGATCGGACAGCAAGTTGAGGAACGTCGCAGCGGATGGTGTAAGGGAATATGGAATGTTCCAAGTCAACTGTTACACACCCGCTGGAAAAGGAATGGGAGGCGTGGAAGCGATGGCGGAGTCTATCGTAGCACTATTCCCGGTACTACCAAAAACGGGGGCCGTCAGTATTGAACAGCCCTTGAGTTGGTCAAGTGGTAGCGTAATCGACGGGTTCACATTCGTCCCGGTTCGTGGCAACTACAGAATTGAATCATAACAACTTTTCTTCGAAGGAAAATAAATGGGAACTATTAACTCGACAGTACGTGCTGGCGTAACTCCGGTAAGTCGTACCACTGCTACCGCGTCTGACACGTTTACTTACGTGCCGAATACAAGCCAAGTGCTTGAGATTCACAATAACACGGCAGGGCCGCTGACTGTGACAATCAAGGGATCGGCTCCGTCTGCTGCATACCCTGTACCCGGTGTCGCTGGTTTGACTACCAACCTGACTTCCGGCCTGTCACTGACGATTGCAACAAACACTACATACCACGTAGCGCTCGACTCCATTGCCCCGTACCTCGCGGGTAACGGGACTGTAACTGTGGCTGGTGCTACTGCTGCAATCGTAACGCTTCTGACCAACTAATCTCTCAAAGGAGTAAATAATGGCTGTTTCTAATGTACGTACCAGTGCTGGTACACAACTGTTTATCTCTGGCACTGGCTCAGCTCCGGCTGCTGCACCGGCTGGACTGGCAACCACGTATGACGCTACGACATTCGCGGGCGCAAGCTACATCCAGATCGGTGAACTGACCGACCTAGGCTCGTTCGGTAAGAAGTACAACCTTGTAACGTTCAACCCGCTGAGCGACCGTAAGACCGTCAAGCGCCGTGGTTCGTACAACAACGGTACTCTGCAACTGAAGCTGGGTGACTCTGTTACCAATCCGGGCCAGATCGCCCTGAAAGCTGCTGCTGACCAAGACATCTCGTACGCCTTCAAGGTCGTGACCCAATCGGGCACTATCTACTACTTCACCGCTCAGGTGATGGGCTGGACGCTGGAAGTCGGTTCGGTTGACCAGATCACAGGTCTGACTGCTGACGTGGAAATCGACAACGACATCGTTGTTGCTAACGCTACGGCGTAATGAATTGCCCCGCTTCGGCGGGGCTTTTTACTAACATAGTTTTGTACGGAACACTACCAAAATTTGACAAAATGTGGTACGTAGTGTACAATCGATGGTGTCTACGTAGGCAAAACTACGTTAGTAAAAACACAGGCAATAAATGCCGCAACCTACCATGTAAAGGAATATACCATGTTTGACGTAAAATCGCTAGCAATCAAAGAATCTACCGTTCTGCACCTGAAGAACCCGTTCACCGACGACTTCCTGTTCGTGAACGACAAGGGCGAGCTGGACGCTAAGGGCAAGAACCCTGTCACCGTTACCGTCGCTTCGACTGGTTCGCGTGAGTACCGTCTTGCTGTGAACGCAATGATTAACCGCAGCATCAAACGCGGCAACAAGAAACTGAACGCCGAAGAACAAAAGGCGGAAGGTGTCGAACTGCTGGTAGCTTGCTGCCTCGATTCGGAAAACCTGTCGTATGACGGTGAGCCGGTCAAAACGGATTCGCAATTCCGTGCAATGCTGAGCGATGATTCCATTGGTTTCATCAAGGCGCAGATTGACGAAGCACTGGGTACTATCGAGCTTTTCAAGTAACAGTCGATGAGGCTGAACTTTATGTTCGACAGGAAGCGTATTACAACGCTATCCCGGACGGTCAGAAGGTCAGCCGAGCGGAGCAAATAAAGCGAGCAACGCTAGGTAGTGTTGTCTCGCCGGACGACTCCGGGGATGAAGAAGATGATGGTTCCATCCCCGACACGCTTGATGTATCAGTACAGGAGCTACGAGAGATTCCAATGCCCGAGATTTCGGAAGCAGCGGGGTATCTCGTGGCTCTTTTGCATTCTGCCGGTGTAGCAGGCGTAACGGGAATGGGATTGGCTGGATTGTCATGGCAGGAAATTGAAGCGTGGGCACGCTGTAATGATATGGTCGGGATTCTGAGCCCGAAAGAGTTGCGGGCGGTCTACAGCCTTAGCAGAGCGTACGTAGCGGAACATGCAGCCGCTTCGAAGAAAGGCGCAAAGCCTCCGTACGTTAAGCCAGTAGAAGCAAAAGATGAGGTCGTGCGTAGTATGGTTGAAACGAAAGTGGAGGACGTGTTCGCTTCGATGCTCATGGCACAAAAACGAGATTGATTTTTATAAGGAACGGGAATGGCAACACAAGATATTAGCCAACTTGTTGTCGATGTGAAGAGCCAAGGTATCCAGACTGCCGCAAATCAGTTGGATAAATTGGCGTCTGCCGCTGACAAGGCCGAAACCGCTGTCAAGAAACTTGGCACGGCTGTGGTAGGCGTGAATGGCATGATGACAGGGGGTGTGGCTCAGACCACGGCCCTTATCAGTGCTATCACGTCCCTAACCGTCGTCATCAACCAGATGTCTAACAGCCAAGTACGTGCTACCGCTACGTCCCGTGCAAACAACGAAGCAATGGCTGAAGCTCACGCCCTTGCTCGCGGTCTGTCCGGATCGCTGGGTGCACTGTGGGTTACGTATGGCAATCTGGCCGGGATGAGCGTCGGTATTGCCCTCGGTGCGTCCCTGAAGGGCGTTATCGGCGTTGGTAAGGATGTCGAGCAAACGCTGGAAGGGATTCGTGTCCTAGGCGGAGCAACGACAGCCGAGATGGCAAAGATGACCCAAGCCGTCAACGACCTTGGCACTGGTGTTAGCGGCCCGAAAGAAGTTGCTGAAGCCCTGAAGACGCTGACATTGGCTGGCCTGAATGCAGAGCAATCGCTGAAGGGCGTGAACGCTGCACTTAACCTTGCAATCGGGGGTGAAGTCTCTATCGAGAAATCGGCAGAAACCCTCGTCCAAGTCGGCTCGGCATTGGGATACACAGCAGAGAGTTTCGATCACGTTTCCGACGTTATCGTGAAAACGGCCGCTGCGTCTATGTCGAGCGTTGATAGTATTTCGGGAGCGTTCAAATCGGCCGCTGCTGTGGGTACTACGTACGGTGCTTCGTTGCAGGATATCGCTGTCGGTCTTGCCGCTGTGGCTAACCTTGGCATTCAAGGCACAGCAGCCGGTACGGCCCTGAAGAACCTGTACAAAGACTTGTCCGCATCGACGCAGAAGGTAACGAACACGTTGAAGGACATGAAGATGTCTATCAGCAGCTTCCGTGATGCCCAAGGGTTCATGCTTCCGCTGGTCGAAGTAATCCAGAAGCTAGATGCGGGGATGAATACGCTCGATACCAAAGCCCGCAACATGGCGATGGTGAAGATGTTCGGACAACAAGGTCTGCGTGAAGGTGCAGCGCTGCTTGCTCTGCTTCACCAAGCGGCAGATGATACCGAAAGGTACGGCACTAAGGTCGATAGCACTCACAACAAGCTGGTAGAGCTTCAAGACCAGATCAAAGAGTCCGCCGCAACAGCTAAGCTCGCTGCAATCGCGATGGCTCAAACGACGGAGAACCAATTCAAGTCTGTGAAGAACACGCTTGAAACGACGTTCAGCAAAGTGTTCACTGAGATTCAGCCGCAAATCGGAGCTATCGCACGAGCACTACGAGAAGCCTTTGCATCGGAAGACTTCAAGAACGGCCTGAAGACTGTCATCGCACTGTTGGTCGATTTCACGAAAGTGCTGATCGATAACGTCGGTGTGCTTCGTGACGTAGCCCTCGGCGTAGCTGGAGCGAAGTTCTTGGAAATGGCAACAGGCATCCGTGCCGCAGCCGGTGCAGCAGCAACGTTCCAAGCAGCATTGGGACCGATTGCCGTTGTCATCACTGGACTGACATTCGCATGGACGATGTACAAAGCCGCTAAGGACCGTGCACTTAGCAACAAGGACGCCGAAGGTAATCTGACGGACTACGTAGCTGAAATCCAAAAGGAAACTGAGAAGCAAGTAAGCCTGTACAACCTCCGTGTTAAGTACGGCTCGGACGCTGCTGCACAACGCGCTCAAGAAGCCAAAGAGCGTAAGGAAGCATCGCAGAAAGTAGTGGACGACGCGAAAGCAGGTTTGACTAAACTGCAAGGCGTGCGTGATGAGTACTGGGACAAGCTGAAGGATAGCGAGAAAGCGAAAGCGAAAGCTATCATGTCGCTGGACGAGGACGGACAAAAAGCCGCATTGGAAAAGCGTAAGTTTTTCGGTCAGCAAGGACTGTTCGATAACCTCTCTAACTACATCACAGCAGCCCGTTCCTACGCCGACTCTCAGAAGAATGTAGCTATTCAAACTGAGCGTGCAAAGAACGCTACCGAAGCGCTTATCAGAGTTACAGGTTTGAACGCTGACTGGTCAGATGAGAACGCCAAAAAGAATCGTATCCTTTCGCCGGGAGACGGGCAACTGTCTGTTAAAGGTGGATCAGATGCGGATCGTTACGCTGCACAGCTAGCGGTATTCCAAGGTCAGATCAAGGCTGCTAATCAAGAGCTTTCGAACTACCGTGAACAGGAAGACGCCAAATTCAAAGCTGGAGAGATCGGCCGTCTGCAACTGATTAATGAGGTAGCGGATAAGGAAATCGAGACAGCCAAGAAGGTAGCGCAAGCATCTCGTGAGCAAATGCTTATTGCTGCGCGTCACGTAGACAAGGACGGCAAGTACGATAAAACGGCTGACGTTGAACGCTACAAAGATGCCGCAGAGCGGGCCGATGAGGCCGCAGAGCAAGCTGATAAGATGCGTAAGGCTAACACGCTAGCAGCAGAGCGTGAAATGCAAACACTGATTACCAGCTTGAAGATCAAGTCGCTAGAAGATCAAGGGAAGTTCGTAGAAGCTGCAAACCTGAAGTGGAGCACGGATGGCAAGACTGTCTGGATGCAAGCAGCAGCAGACGCAGCAGCTACAGGTAATGCGGTGGCGAAGCAGTTCCTAGCAGCTCAAGGAGAAATCCAAAAAGCAGCGACGGATGCCGCCCAGCTCAAGCAAGATTCGCTCGCTTTCGACACGGCTATGCTGCGTGTAGAGGGAACGCTGAAAGGGTTCAAGTCTGGATCGTTCGGTAAGAGCATCGGAGGAATCTTTGATGAAGCTACCAAGCAGTCGAAGGCTTTCGAGAAGGAACTTGCTAAAGCGAAGGCGGAAAGCCTCAAGCTTGAAGCCGACTCCCACAACTCGCCTGAAGGGCTGAAGAAGTACGAAGACGCAAACAAGCGCATGCTGGCAGTCGCAGATAAGCAGAAAGCCATGTGGCAAGAGGTCGGTGAAACGATCACTCGCTCACTGGGAGATGCATTCGGAACTGCTGGTGAAGCTCTTGGGGGACTGTACAAGGCGACAATCGCATACCAGAATACCGAAAACGCTACAGCAGAAGATCGCATGAAGCAATACGGGGATATGGCTCAGGCCGCTAGCGGATTCTTCGACAAACAATCGAAGGGCTACCGCGTGTTGAACGGTATCGCACAAGTGTTCCACGTAGCTGAAATGGCGCGTGCAACTCAAGCTACCGCTGCTAACGTTATGGCTGGCGCAAGTGCCATGTTCAAGTGGCTTGGCCCGTACGCATGGCCCGCAATTGCAGCGATGGGCGTCACTATGGCAGCACTCGGGTTTGGGATGTCTGGTGCAAGTGCTCACGGTGCTGACGCAACACAGGACGCCGACTACGTACAGAAGCATCAAGGTACGGGTACGATTCTGGGAGACGCTGACGCCAAGTCGAAGTCGATCACTGATGCGATTGACGAGTTGAAGTCTAACTCCGATATGATGCTTCCGCTGACACAGGGAATGCTGAACTCGCTGAAGAACATTGAAGCGTCGATGCAAGGACTGGCAAAACTGGCTGTCCAAAGCGGGGTAAGCGATGGTTCGAACTTCAACATCCAAACCGGGCAGTTGAACGCGAGTGGCAGTGCTACAGATATTGTCTCTAAGGTTATGACCCAACTTACTCAAGCGGTTATCGGGCCGATCCTTGGCAGCAAAGTTGCGGCAGCTATCAACAATCTGTGGGGCAAAACGACGCAAGAAATTACAGACTCTGGACTTCAATTCGGTGGAAAGGTTTCTGATCTTGAAGCTGGTAAAGGGATCGACCAGTACGCGGCTATTAAGCAGTCGTCCTCAAGCTGGTTCGGCCTCGTGAAAAACAGCAGCTCATCCGTTAAAACAATGGGCGCAGGGGATGAAATTTCTCGTCAATTCGGGCTGGTATTTACGGGGCTCGAAGACGCGTTGAAAGGTGCTGCTGGAGCCCTTGGTTCGAACAGCGATGCAGTCGGTAAAGCGATTGACAACGTAGTGTTGCAAACCACGAAGATTTCGTTGAAAGACCTGAAAGGCCAAGACCTGACAGACGCTATCAACAACGTGCTGTCTGCTGCTATGGACCAAATCGCTAAAGCTGCTTACCCGCAGATGGAGGCGTTCCAGCGAGTAGGGGAAGGCTATGCTCAAACCGTTGTCCGTGTGGCGACTGGCGTTGAACAAGCTAACGTCTCTCTAGAAAAGTTTGGTATCACTGCCGTCAACTATGCCGACGTGATTAACAAGCAAGGGGACGTGGCATTCGAAATCACGAAGCAAAGTATCCTTGCAACTGAGGGTATGAGCGGAATCGCTGACATGTTGAAAAACATGACTGGCACGATTGATGATCTAACGACAGCGTATAAGGCACTGGACGATATTCGTAACCAGATGAACCTTATCGGATTGAATGGTACTGGTTTGAATCTGGACATGGTGAAGGGTGCAGGCGGAGCATCGCAACTGCAATCAGCACTGAATACGTACCAAGACAAATACTTTACAGATGAAGAGAAGTCTGCTATAATGTTGAAATCTGTGACGGCTGAGTTCAAAAAACTTGGTCAAGCACTTCCAACTACAAAGTCAGCTCTTCGTGCTCTTATCGAGCAAACTAGTGTTAGCAACCCGATCCTGTCGGGACAACTGCTGGCACTGGCAGGGGACTACGACAAGCTGGCGGCGTCTGCAACCGAAGCCAATAAAACGGCAATCGACGCACTGAACGACACAATCGACGGCCTGAAGAAATTCAAGGATACGTTGACCAGCTTGAAGAACGCTCTAGCTCTGGGTGATTTGTCGCCTCTGACGCCGATGCAGAAGTTCCTAGAAGCTAAGCGCCAATACGAAGATACGGTATCGAAAGCGAAAGCCGGAGATGCTACAGCCCAAGGCAACGTATCGGGAATGGCTCAAGCCTATCTTGAAGCTTCGCGGGTCGTGAATGCTAGCTCGCAAGGCTACACCGACACGTACAATCAGGTGATGAAAGATATCGACGCGATGGGTGCTAGCACTGACTCGCAACTGTCTAATGCTGAAAAGCAATTGGCAGCTCTGCAAGACATGTCTATCACGATCGGTACGATGTCCAAATCGTCCGCTGACATGGCATCAGACCTTACAACGCTGGCTAATGCTCCGCAACTGCCTGTGTCCTCTAACGGAGCCGTGGTAATCGACACGTCTGCGCTGGAAGCTCAGGTCAAAGAGCTGAAGCAGCAATTGGCCGATAACAAAGAAGCGAATGACGCAGCTATCGCTAAGTTGACGGAGGCTTTGTTCGTAGCAGAAGCACAGGGAGCGGCAACAATCTCTGACGCTGTTAAGAGCACTGCAACGACAACCGCGTACGTGCAGCAAACGCTGAAGAATCTCAACACAGAAAGGTAATACATGATCGACTACGCAGCTTGGTTGAAAGACCCGGCTGCTGTCCGTGTGGTGCTGATCGAGGTAGGAGTGCAAGTGGGCGGGTTGGAAACAACCCGCTATTTGTCTACCCGTCCTTATGTCACAGCTCCAACGGACAGCCCAGCTAACCAATACTACGAACCAATCGTCACTACCGGGTTCAGTTTCACAGAACAACTTGACATCGACGGCGAAGGTGGCCTGTCAGTCGGTGACATCGAAATCGCAAACTACAACGGCGAGCGTGATAGCTGGCTGGATGACGTTTGGGATAACCATACGTTGAAGGCTTGGATTGGAGACCCACGTTGGGCTCGCTCCGACTTTCAGATGATTTTTAACGGGGTAGTAGCTACCCTTGGAAGCAAGTCACGCGAAGTGCTTAATCTGTCGCTCCGTGATAAGCTTCAATATTTGAACACGCCCATCACCGATAAAACAATCGGCGGAACGGGACAGAATAAAGACGATATTATCAGCCTCACGTTCGGTGAAGTTCATAACGTTACGCCGCAATTGAAAGACGCGGCACAATTGAAGTACCAAGTACATGATACAGCTATCGAAGGTATCATCGAAATCCGAGACAACGGACTGCCAGTGAGCGCGTCGGTAGACGCATCGACTGGGACATTCCTGCTTACCCGTTCTTCGGCGGGAGACATTACCGTTTCCGTGCAAGGAGATAAGGGTGACGGAACGTACCGAAATACGATTTCAAAACTGATCCAACGTATCGTGACAAGCTACGGCCAAGCGGATAGTCGTTTCACTGCTGCTGATCTTGACATGGATAACCTGAATGCATTCCACCTATCTTATCCGCAACCTGTTGGTATTTACGCGGACGGTAGAACGAATGTTCTGGAACTATGCCAATCCATCGCTGCAAGCGTTGGGGCTCAACTGGTTATGTCTCGCCTTGGCCAGCTCCGGTTGATTCAGTTGCAGATTCCGGGAAATGGTACACCAGTTATCGTAGGTCCGGAACAAATGGTGGAACGCTCGCTGAAGATCAAGTCCCGCCCGCTGGTGAAGTCGGCCGTGAAAATCGGATTCAACAAGAACTGGACGGTTCAGGAAGGGCTTCTAACGAATATCCCTGACGAGCATAAGCGTCTGTTCGGGCAAGAGTGGCTGACGGCCACGGCAACGTCTACGGAAGTTCAGGCAGCATACAAACTTAACGCGGCTCCGGTCCAACAGGACACAATGCTGTTGCGTCGTGTCGATGCCCAAGTTGAAGCCCAGCGTCAGCTCGACATCTGGAAGGTAGCTCGCACTGTGTTCGAATTTGAAGGTACTGCCGATTTGCTATCGTCGCTGGAACTGGGAAGCGCAATTACAATCACGAACCGCCGATTCGGACTACAGAACGGTAAGACAGGTATCGTGGTATCACTCACTCCGAATTGGTTGAACGGTCACGTTACGGTCGGGGTTCTTGTATAAGGATAAAGAATGACAGTCACAATTCAGAACGACCGTGATGTAATGCTTCAAGCAGCACAACGCTCTGTCGATCCGCGTGCGAATAAATACCTCGTGCTGGCAGTTGATACGCCATTCTTCCACGTAGGAACAGATGGAAGCCCTACGCCATTGAAGATCAATATCCGTGCGACCCCTGTTAATATCGGCGGTGGCACGGTAACGTTCTCTACTGGCGTCCCCACCGGGGCAGGCGGAGTAACGCTGACTACAAACGGCAATAGTGCAGAACTTACGTTTGCTAATATGCAGATTGATTCGTTCACTCTGACAGCAAGTATTACAGACCTAGGGCAAACGTATACAGCAACGCAGGTAATCTCGAAGGTGCAAGACGGAGCCGTTGGACAACCGGGTCCAGCGGGTGCACAGTATGCCACGGCTTACCTCTACAAGTGGTCTACGGCGCAACCAGCGCTCCCAACGGGGACTTCTACGTTGTCGTGGAACACAGGGGCGAACACTTCTTACGTGGGGACTGACAACTGGTTCATCTCTGTACCGACCAATCCGGGGACGCCGGGGATTCAGTTGTGGGTGACTCAAAAATCTGTGAGTTCACCATCCGGCGTGCAAACGCTTGATATCACGTACACGGCTGGTGCCACGATGTCAGCAATCTCGCAGAACGGGGCTACAGGCGCTACGGGTGCACCGGGCGTGAAAACGGCTACAGCACGAGCATACCAATGGGCCGCCACAGCCCCTACAACGACTGGTACAGCAACGTGGACGTGGGCTACAGGCACTTACAACACGGTTCCTGCAACCGGCTGGACGAAAAACAAAACGGACGCTCCAGCGCTTGGTTACACGTTGTATGAAGCGAGTGTGGGGTTGCTTGACGCGACAGGTGCGACGACAAGCAGCATTGACTGGACTACAGCAACCGTATCCGCAATTGGTTACATGGCCTTGAATGGTGGATCAGCAGCAATTGCATACACGTTGATTGATGGTAGCAGTCTTAACCTTACTCCAGCGACAGCTACGACAGCAGGAACAACACTGCCTACAACGGGAACATGGGGAGAGACGCGTGCGTGGACCACGACAGTGCCAACAGCAGCAGCAGGGCAGGCTGTGTTTCAGTCCAACGGTTTGTACAACCCGATTTCAAATACGACTGTCTGGAGTGTTCCTTACCTTAGCAACCTGAAGGTCGGAAGTTTGTCGGCTATCACAACTAACACGGGAACGCTGAATGTCTCCGGGACAATTAGCAGTGCCAATGGAAACTTCACTGTAGACGCGAGCGGCAACGCTACGATGAAGGCGATCACAATTAAGGATTCAAGTGGAAACACGATCCTTTCCAGCGGAACATCGCTGAACCCAGCGTACGCTGCTGCTGGCACGCTCAACTCGGCAATTTCGCTGTCTAGCAACGGAACGCTGTCCGGGGCGGGTGGCGGAGCTGTAACTATAACAGGGCTCGGGTACTCGGGTGCACTTAATGCGACAGCTAACGCGACCACGCAAGGTATTCTGCTATCCCGTCCGACCGGAAGTAATGGGGACTTTTACTACGCTACAGACAACTCCACGCTGTATCAGAAGATCGCCGGGGCGTGGGTCGCATCGTCTACCGTAGGAGCCCCATCTGGAACCCTAGTATCCGGTGTAGCAGCAGACACAGTAGCAACAGCAGCCACGAACTTCAATGCATCCAACGACCGCAACGGTGCGGCAATTACTGCCCCTACTATCTTATCTGACGGTTCAGCAGTGGATCACACGCTGCGGACAGATGGATCGGCCGACATCTCATTTGAATGGGCGTGGGCTGGAACTGAAGGGGACATTGACGGATTTCAAATCTACGTCTACCAGTCTGCATCTAGTTCGGCGTATACGTTCGGAACGTCTGTAGCGGCTGAAACAGTTTACACTGTTCCAGCTAATAAGCGGGCGTTTATCTTGTTCGGTGTTGCAGCTAACTTATACACGACGTTCGGAGTGCTGGCTTACAGGTCGGTCGATAAAGATATCAACTCTGCCGGGGTTATTAAGTCTACACTCGTAAAGCCTTCTATGGCTGCTGAAAACCCTTACCGCCCAAGTGCGAACGTAGCGTTTGCTGGAAACGTAACGGGAACTGTAAATGGAGTGGCAGCTTCTAGCGTAAACGTTTGGAGTTCAATCTCAGGAACAGGTAAACCGGAAGATAATGCAACTAGGGGTGCAACACTCGGATGGGACGTTGCAGGCCAGATCACGGCTTCTAATATTAACGGGCTGATTTCTTCTGGGGCAATTGGGAGTACTTACATCTCCGATCTAGCCGCTTCCAAGATTACAGCGGGAACGTTAGCTGCTGGCGTAGTCTACGCAGGAACTGTCAATGCAGGGCAGGTATCGGCTGGGACGTTGGAGGGTGTTACATTCGAGGCTGGGACCGGGCATACCCCTTCAGGAAGGGCTGTCGAGATTCAAGCCGGGGGACTGGTATGGATTGACAATATTCAAGCTGGTAACGTTGATGCTGACAATTCCGACTATCCCAGTGTGCCCGCCGTCAGGGCGTGGAGCGAAGGCGGAACTCCGAGTATCAGGGGGTACGCATACTCTCAGACTGATGCGCTCAAATGCACAAACGGAACGTACGGGGCGGAGGGTGTGGTAGGAGCTTCCAACGGGTATGACTTTTACGCCACAGGAAGCGGTCCAAACTACGGCCCATTTACCGGCTCCCACGACGGGTTGCTGCTTAAAGACTCATCAGAGCCGGAAATCGGAGACATCATGGTAGACGTTGAAGTAGTTAGGCGCTCGAATGTATCCAACACGATAGCAGCCATTGGCGTTTCGTCTGTGCCTTGTCAAAAGAATGTGATTGGAGTGTTTGTTAGGGCCATCGATCTTGTCTCTATTAATCCTCCAGCGGCCTTGATAGACAACTCAACCTTCCTTCTGCTAGAAGGGCCACAATTAGAAGGAAGGCCGTGTGATGACTTTGACGAAATCGCAAGTAAGTATAGACGCGGGATTATCAACTCGTTGGGAGAGGGGCAGGTTAATGTCTGCGGTGAAAATGGGGATATTGAAGCGGGCGACTACATCACGACATCAAGCACACCGGGTAAAGGGATGCGCCAAGGCGATGATATTCTCAGAAATTACACAGTAGCAAAGGCCCGTGAAAGCGTTACATTCTCGTCCCCGGACGAGGTTAAGATGATTGCGTGCACGTACCATTGTGGATAAGTAACACTACGAGCCTCCCTCGGGAGGCTCTTTTTCTTGACGTATAGGAGGATGGATGCTATAATCCTACCTATGATTATAACACAGTAAGAAGCACTACGAAAGGTTTTTATGTCAACACGGTTCTACTACGGCCAGAAAGACTACATCGTCCAACTGAATGCGATGGATGATCTGGTAACGACCAGCACGTCGAGCGTGAAGGCGTATGCCGACGCAGCAGCAGCAAGTGCACAAGCAGCGGCAGACTCGCGAGAATCATTGCTTGCGATTGTTCAGGCTTTCCACACAGGCGCAGTTGTAGACGCGTTCCTGTATGACACCAGCAAGGATAGTGATGCAGGCGCTTGGCGGAAACGCTGCGCTCACACTAGCTGGTATAACGAAACGGTACAACCGGGCAAGTGGCTCGGTACTCAGGCCGGGACTGTTGCAGCACTGGCAGCGGGCGGCGTCATCGGAGATTACTACTTCTACAGCGGTGACGGATCATTCCGAGTGCTTGCTGGAACAGTTGGAACGGAGCGTAGCGACTTCATCTACCGTGGGAACACTCGTGAATTCCCTGCCGTAGCCTTGATCGTTGTTGAGGCTGCACGTCTCGTAATCTACGATGCAACACAGCAATCCCTGCCGATGTGGATGGTGTTCACGCAAGGCGTTTCAAACTTGCTGTATGGAGCCTCAAGCACGGTCGGTTCCGTATGTGCCGCAAACGGAACGATCTTTGTAGGCACTAGCGCATACGGTATCAGCCGCCTCAGTATGATTGCTGATGCTGGCTTCCTGCACACTGGAGGACTATACCGTCAACGAGGCTCCATTGCACAGCGTAATGCTGCACTTGGATATGACCTTGTTGGACTGACGGAGGCATACGGTCGAATCCTTAGCGTGGCCGTGAACCACATTGCGGTAACAATTCAACCTGACGCCCCTATTGATCTTTCAACGGGACTTCCGGGGCCGACTCTGGCAGTTGCCACGACAGGCGGCGTGACAGTGATTCAGGCAGATGGAACATCGGCGCATGACACCGCAACAGGTAATGCTTCGGTAAATGCATCGCACGTCGGCTGGACATCTGAAGGGCGTCTAATCCGAAACTTCGGAACGGACAATCGCCGTCTAGCAATCTACGTCGGAGTGAATGCTGCAAAGTACCCAACATCGTCAGCATCCCTTACATCCAACTGGCATATCTACGGTGATCCTGCTGTGGCGAATGGTTATCCATATACGCCGTACGTATCCGTGGCCAAGTTCAAAGGGCTGAAGAACGGAATCGCAACTGGGAACAATGGCTTGTCACTTATCCAGCACACGCCCGTAGATCGTACCCAGTCGATGGTAGCGTACATTTCAAACTCATACAACAGCGGGTGGATGCCGGGATTGGCTATGGCATCGTGGCTGTCTGATACAACGGCAGAGACTCTTACAGCTCCAGAGCTGGTATCAAACGGTACGATGACAAGTACGACTGGATGGACAGCTAGCGGAGGGACTATGAGCATCGTCAACGGAGCCTTGAGGTTGACGGTATCAGGACCGGGACAAGGAATGTCAACCCCTGTCGCTTGTGTAGTAGGCAAGCGTTACCGGGTGCTTATGGACGTTGTAACTAACACAGCAGGGAAGAATGTCTTCCTATACGTTGGCTCAGGCTCTCCGGGTAACGTCGATGCCACCAACTTCACCATCGGGATCGCACCAGCAACCGGGAAGTATGCAGAGTTCACGGCTACGGCGACAACGATGTACCTATTCTTCTCGTCGGCTAGTAACTGGGTTTCTGGAGAGTTGTTTGATATTGATAACGTGTCCTGTAAGCAGGTAGACGCGGATCGTTCTCCGGTCCCAGTTGGGCTTGGCATTAATGGTAGCATTACAAAGACGGCAGTTGCCACGGGAGCACAACTCGTAGGCTACTCTGGATTCACGTCTACCAGCTACTTAGAGCAGCCTTACAACAGCCAGCTTGATATGACGGGGGACTTCGTAGTTATGGGCTGGTTCTTCTCCGGTGCAACGCTGGTCGGTAAGGACATGATTAAGCGCACCAACAAGCAAGGAACGTCAAACGGGACTGGGGCTTATTGGAACTGGTACACGAATGCCAGCGGATACCCGCAGTTTGCATGTAGTGATGGTACAAATACCACGCTAACGCAATGGGCTACCGCTCACCCGATTAACAAGTGGGTCCACATGGCAGCGGTGCGTCGTGGAGCTATGTTGGAACTGTACATCGACGGTGTGCTGCGTTCGACTGTAGCAACAACTGTCGGGGATTTGACCAACACGTCGGCAGTTCTTCAGATCGGCGCATGCTACTACAACGGAACAATCAACCCGTGTAATGCAAGCTTGGCGATGATTAAAATCTGTGCTACGGCTCCATCTGCGAACCAGATCGGTCACATCTACCGTGATGAATTGCAACTGTTCCGTGCAGGCGCTCAGTGCACTATCGATGGCACGCAGAACTCAGTAGGGGCAGTTGGCTACGACGATATCACAGATAGCGTGCATGTCGGAACTAGCTGGGGACGTTCTACGTTCCGGGGATTGCAACGTATCGAAAGCGCTGCTACATCTGTAGCTGGTATCACAAGCATCTCGGCTGCTGCTGGGTCGCATATCACAGCGGGAGCATCGGGAGCACGATTCGGACAGCCAGCTATGACGTTGCGTTCGGAATTGAAAATGGTAGCAGATGCTTGCCGCAATTCAAACCTGACACAAGTGCCTTACTGGTTCACAGGGGATGGGGTATCAAGTAGCTTTATCGTTCCTGCCGGGATTGTTCCACGTGCTGTGTACCAACAGGGAATGTTGATGCGTCCAGACGGTCACGATTATGTGGCGACGTTTGATGGGTACGCTTACACGATCACCTTCAATTCGAGCATTCCGCTCAACCATAATATCTGTGTAATGGGAGTAAAGAATGTCTAAAACAGCACTAGACACAAACTTGCTGGGATTGACCGGGCCATTGGCTATCGGGCTTTCGCCAAGTAATAATTGGTGGGTAAATATGATGCCTATCGAACTCGGACGCGCCGGTAACGGCGTGTTCGGGGCAACCAACGATAACGAAATTAACGTTGGAGCTAACGTTGTAAACACAGGCAGCGGGGCGTATAAATACGGGACAGGCGATTCTGCGTCACTGTATCGACAAGTATCTGGGCAACACGTCTGGTATTACGCTCCGTTCGGCACCGCTGGCGCTACGATTAGCCTGAAGGAAGCAATGCGTACTGATGTAAACGGTAGCGTTGGCATCGGGACTATCCCAAAAGGCGTATATACAGATTTCAGCTTCTTAGAGGTAGGGGGGACAACATGGATGGCTTCAAACTTCAATGGCAACTCTTATCAAGGAAAGAACTGGTACTACATCGGAGGGGTCTACAAGTATAAGGCGGCTAGCCCAGCTACGCTCTACGTGCAAGATTCAAGTGGTCACGGGTGGAACGTCGCCGCTAGCGGGGCGGCAGACGCCGCAATTACATGGACATTAGCTGCTAGGATCGATTTCAGCGGTAATCTTCTGATTGGAAAGGGAGCGGCTACTTCCGGAGGCGGCGACCTTCAAATTTCAAAAGGTATCTCGTTCCCATCGACGGCTGTGTCTTTGTCCGACCCAAACACGTTGGATGCGTATGAAGAGGGAACGTTCACTCCGGTTATCCTCGGAACGACTACAAATGGTACAGGAGGGTATGCTATCCAAGTTGGACGCTACACACGTATCGGGAACCGTGTATTTGTTGCCGGGACCGTGCAGTGGACATCGCACAGCGGTACAGGAAACATGTGCGTCGGAGGGATGCCATTTGTATCAAACAGTGCCGTGCAAAACCGCCCGGTTCTTTCTATTGTAACGGATGGCCTGACGTACACAGGAAGCAGTGTTGTATGTTTCATGGCTGTAGGGTCGTCTAACGGTTATCTATACAACCAGAGCAGCAACACGGCGCTAGTCGGCCTCCCTATGGACACATCAGGCTTTGTAGCCTTCTCCGGACACTACGACATTTAATCGAAAGGAAAATTATGGCATTCACAGAACAACGCGTTCTTAATCAAGTAACGGTGCTACCGGAGCAGAGTGCAATCAATGCACAATGGCTGGACCAAGTGCTAAAGGATGGAGTGGTCATTGCATCGACCCCGTTCCGCAAAGCTTACACCGTAGATCAAAAAGACGAGATGCTTGCCGAGCTAGATAAAGCCGAGTACTACGTAAGTATCCTCGACTGGTAAGGAACTCAAATGGCAAACATTCGTATTCTTTACGATAATGCAGCCGACCGTGCAACGCTATCAGCTTCCTCAACAGCGGGAAGTCTGGTAGCTGCAAATATGCAGGGAACGATTAAAAGTTCTGTTTGGCGGAGCACATCAACATCAGCGACAATCACGGCGACGTGGACGACGGCAGAAGTAGTGGCAGCAGTTATCCTGCCGTTCTGCAACCTGACTTCTCAAGCCACCGTCCGTGTCCGTGGATACGCTACTACATCAAGCCCTACGCCTCTGTTCGATACCGGAGCCGTCTACGCCTGCCCTGCACCAGCCCTCGGGCTGTGGGGATGGGGACAACCGCTAGGCGTCAACGCTTTTGCTTACGGCGGAGGAACGTACGGACGAGTGTGGGTCAGTAATCCGGCACAGGTTGCCAAGGTTGTTATCGACATCGTAGACACGACAAACACAGCAGGGTACATCGAAGTATCTCGGTTACTGATCGGGGACTACTGGGAGCCAGAGGTTGGACCAGAGGCAGGGAGTGCAACCATGTCCGTTAACGACACGAGCAAACATTACCGTACCGACGGCGGCGATCAACTGACAGATGTTGGAACGAAGTACCGCAAGCAATCGTTCTCCCTTCCGTGGTTGGCATCAGCCAGCGACAAAGCAAAGATGTGGAACATCTTGTGGGGTAACGGCATGGCACGTCCAGTCTTCATCAGCATGTACCCGAATAACTCGGACGTAACGCTGGAACAGGCGAATCAATTGTACGGAAAGCTTGTTACCTCTCCGGTTATGAGCACGCCGTACTTCAATCGTAACAGTGCGACACTGGATATCGAGGAAGTGTAATGCAAACAATCACCGTAGTTTTTACAACACGGAAGTGGAACCCGGCTTCATGGCTTATTCGCTTCTGTCTACCACGTAGCCGTTTCAAGAATGCCGAAGCATCCCACTGCCTTGTAAAAGACGGTGACTACCTAATCGAAGCTTCCATGACACACGGTTGCCGCCGCGCCCTTGTATCGGAGGCGTTGAAAGGTTCGACCGTTATCAAGACGGTTGAATTTGAAGTGCAGGATGCGGAAGCTGGACTGGAATTCGCTCGCTCGCAAGTCGGGAAGAAGTACGACTTCAAGGGAGCCTTCGGTTTGGCTATCGCCCCTGATCGCGATTGGACTGAAGATGATTCGTGGTTCTGCTTCGAATTGGCTGCTGCAACTCTCGCAAAAGCAGGCCGGGACGTATTCGATAACATCGGACACATCACTGGTAATACTCTACTGGCATTGAAGCCAAGTTTTTAAGGAAATTCGAAATGCCAAACGAAACCGTAATCCTCTGGATCGCAGGTGGACTCTTCACGTTCATTACCATGCTTGTAGGCGTGGTATGGAAACTCCTACGAGATGAATCAAAAGGCCACGCAGAAGCCATCAAGGAAAAAGCAGATACAGAACGTATGACTGATATGGAACGCCGTCTTCAATCTGAAATCGCAGATGCGAAAGCCGACACGGAGAAACTTGTGAACAAGTTGGAAGCAAAGCATGACAAGGAAATCGAACAGCTCTCGGCCCGCCTGACGGACCAGATTCGTTCCACAGAAACTAACATTTTGGCACAGCTCAAGCTGATGATCGAAATGGTACGTAAACAAGAAACTCGATAAGCGTAAACGCAGAAGGAGAAATGAAATGGATGATGTCGTTGATAAGATTATTGACGACATTCTTGTAGCCGAGGGCGGCTATACGAATGACAAAAATGATGCCGGTGGCGAGACGATGTATGGCGTCACTGTCACGACAGCTAAGGCCAATGGATACTACGGGCCTATGAAAGACCTCCCCCGTGCTACGGCCAAGCAAATCTACCTAAACCGTTATTGGCTTGAACCGAAATTCGACCGTGTGGCTATGCTGTCCGGTAAAGTGGCGGCGGAGCTGGCAGACATGGGCGTTAATATGGGGCCACGTGCCGCAACCGTAGCCCTTCAAGAGTGCCTTAACCTACTCAACCGTCAAGGTAAAGACTACGTTGACATTAAAGAGGATGGTGTACTAGGTGCAGGTACGTTGAATGTACTGGCTACCCTTCTGGCTAAACGGGGCGAAGACCTGTTACTGAAGGCGCTAATTATCAATCGCGGAGCCCGCTACCTCGCCATCGCGAAGAACAATCCTGTGCAGGAAGACTTCCTCGTAGGTTGGATCACAAACCGGGTTCACTTCAAAGTATAAAGGAGATTGTATGGATTTCAAAGACTTAGGCAACGTTCTAGCGAAGATCGCTCCTACGCTAGCTACCGCTGTTGGCGGACCCCTTGCTGGAGGGGCTGTAGCGGCCCTAGAAGGCGTTTTCGGAGTGAAGACTACCGGAACTACCTCCGACAAGCAGGAAGCGCTTGTGGCAGCGATTAGTGGCGCTACACCGGATCAACTGCTGGCCCTGAAGAAAGCCGATCAGGAATACCAAGTGCAGATGGAAACGCTAGGTATCAAACGGGAAGAGTTGGCGGGGACGGATCGCGACTCAGCTCGTAAGCGTGAGACGGAAGTGAAAGACAATACGCCGAAGGTTCTGGCCTACGCGATTACGCTTGGCTTCTTCTCGGTGCTGGCAGCTTTGATGTTCGGGACTGTACCGGCTGGTACGAAGGAAGTGTTGTATATCATGTTAGGTACTCTGGGTACGGCATGGACAGGCGTGATTAGCTACTACTTCGGTAGCACTTCAGGCAGTTCTGAGAAGACTCGCCTACTTGCCCAGTCCGTCCCTGTAGAGCCTGCAAAGAAATGAGTAGGCCAGTAAAGGCAGCTACTTGCCACCCTGAGAAGAAGCACTTCGCTAAAGGAATGTGCTCATCCTGTTACGCAAGAGAGTTTAGGCGAGCACATCCAGAGTACAAAGAGCAGATGAAAGTGTACTCTGCGAAGTACCGCAAAGATAATCCAGAAAAGTCTGCCAAGTACTACGAAGCTAGAAGGTCAGATGGAGCCAAACGTAAGCGAGACGCTTTGAAACAGGCGGACAATACGTACCAGACGAAGTATGGAATGACTCTTACGGACGTAGAGGGAATGCTGGCAAGTCAAGGCGGGAAGTGTAAGGTATGCAGTACGGAGTTGACGCGGACAACGGCTAACGTAGATCATTGCCATGTCACGGGATATGTGAGAGGGATTCTCTGTACCAATTGCAACACAGGAATAGGATCGCTAGGAGATAACGTGGAGGGACTGAAAAAGGCTTTAGCTTACCTTGAATCAGAGCCGTCCACGTTTAGGTCTGGTAAATACGAGTAAGGATCATCCGTGGTAGGGTGTGTTGGAGGGAAGGACTGTAATGGTCCTCCCTCCTTTTTTATTGTCAGTCGTCTTTGCCGAGGATGGCTTCGAGGACTTCGAACGTGTCGCCCTTGACGATCACCTTCTTGACCGGCGACGGCTTGCCTTGTTCGAACGGCTTGTTACGAGCGACGAAGTAGGGCTTCAGTTCCCCGGCCTTGAACTCGTGGTCGGTGCCCTTGGTGGAACGTGCAGCAGCCTTGATGGCGAGGCCCAGTTCCTTCTCCAGCTCCTTGATTTCTTCGAGTAGTTCGGCGTTCTCCGTTTCGACGTACTTCTTCAGCTCAGCCTTGGCAGCTTCGGTAGCGGCTTTGGCCTCTTCTGCCATCTCGACGGCACGTTGATCGGTCGTGATGAAGTCCTTGATAATCTGCTTCTTGTTGATGATGTCGCGAACACGGGGACCGATTTCACGGCTGTATTCGATCAGGGCTTGTTGCTTCGTAGTCATGTAGTGCTCCTTACTTGGTTGTTACGTCGAGTTTTCTTACGTACGGGATTCCACGGGCGTCGAGTACATCCTTCAACTCCTTGTAGGTATCGTACATGAAGTCCTCCGGAAGACCGTACGCGTCACCGACGCACCCAGCCCCTTCCCCGAAGAAGGCTGCGAAAAGCTGCAACTCTTCCTGCGATTGGATGGTAATCGTCACAGGGACGAACACCGGCGTACCAGCGTCGATCTTCATTGGAACACCGCCTTCATCTTAGCAGCGATGTTGGTAGCTTTGGCCGCCTCGGCTTCAGCAGCCAGCTTGGCAGCGGTACGTGCTTCAATTTCACGGGTGTGTGCCACGGCGAGGCCAGCGTGTTGCACGGCCACCTTTTCCAGATCAGCCACGGCAGCGTTGAATGCCGTCAGGACGTTATCGACCTTGCGAACTTCGTCCTTGATCTTGAAGACACGGCGGACGAGCGGGATGCTCAGGAATTTGGAACGGATGTATTGGTATTGGTAAACGAACATTTGATTCTCCTTTAAGTTGGTATGTATGGCTACTTACGTAGCCGTTGTATTACATGAAGCCGAGTACGGAACCCAGCGGTGCAACGAACAGGCCGACGATACGCAGCACCGGCAGCAGGGTCAGAAGGTCGGTGTGACCGATCATCCCGATAAGTTTCACCAGATTGGCGATCCAGCCGCCAACCATTACGGCGTACAGAGCGAACATCGTGATTACGTATGCCATTTTATTTCTCCTATTCAATAGTTTTGCCACGGAACATTTCATCACCTTTCGGATGCGGCTTATCCTCAAGGAGCAGCTTCTTCAACCAACCGAAGAAGCGCTTCATTCTTGCACGTACAGCGTAGCGTCCACATCAAAGAAGACAGCTTGGAAGATAGCCGTGAGGCGCTTCACGTCACCACCACCCAGACCGCCACCGATCATCGGGAGGTAGATCGGGATATTGTGCTTCTTGGAGTAGTCTGCAACTTTGGTCATAGAATCCACAACCCAGTCGTAGTCTACATACTTTTTACCGTCCCGTCCATAAAATTCTTGCGTAATAGCGTTAGCTACCACTACCTTGCTATCTTTAGACGTAGCAAAAACTACATCCCCGCCTACCAGCCCGAAGTCATTATGTTCCTGCATGTAGGCAGAGTAACAGAATGGGTAGAGCTTTTTGACGACTCCGGCAAATCCCGAAGCCATTTTCCCCTGCTTATTACATCCGTGCGCGATGATGACCCTCTTGCCCATTGCTTCGTTAAACAAGTCCCCGCTCTCGATCCGTAGCGCCATTTCCGTGTCCTTCCGTGTAGTCGTATCCTTCGGTGTTTAGCCTCTGGATGGTTTCTTTTCTAAACTGGACCGCCTTGGCAAATGCCCCTAGCAGCCCGTACTTGCCGACTGAAAAACTCTTCCGGCTCTGTCGTCCAGCTTCTTGCCAGCAAGCAGTAGCTACTGTGCTGTACTTTGATTCTTGCCATACAACACCAGTCACCCCACTCGAATTATCATCCCTCATCGTTATGTTCCGGGAGTTAAGCACTCTAGGTACGACACGAAGATTACTTAGCTTGTTATTCGATCTGTTCTTGTCACGATGGTCAACCTCAAGGCCTTCTATGTCGTAACCATGCAGTTCCATGATAACACGATGTACATAGTAGGCTTTGTTGTTGACGTTAACGGTCCAGTAACCTGCCTTGCTCCAGTGTCCGGCTACGTCCCCAGCGGATATGTGCTTTCGTGTCTTGGAGTGGCCTGTATATCTATCGACCTTCCATCTCATCCCCGAAGGGCTTGTTTCATCGTACTCAAAAATCTCGTTCATCTACTACCTCCTTAAAGGTAGTAGTATAACATATGCTAGGACGGATTGCAAGTTTCAGTAGACAGGAAGCATTGTAGTACTTCCTATCTACCCTGTCAAGCGCTAGTTACGCTGCTGCGACGAAGAAACGACGACCGTACGGAGCGGTAGGGCCAGCATCGTACTGCTTCTTACCCGGCATCGAGTGAGCCACTTCACGAGCGATATCACGCGTCGAGTAGAACAGAGCGTCCAGCGTCGGCTCGTGGTAACGCACACGGCCATTCACAGCAGGCAGAGCCTTCGGAGGCGTGCCCGGAGCTGGCAACGTTACCTTCGGCGTAGGCTTCAGCGGCGAAGGCGTCGGCTTGTTCGTCACCGGAACAGCAGGCAGTTGCACGACAGCCGGTTTTGCAGGAGCAGCCGGAGCGTTACCCGTGAAGCGGTCGATTTCTTCTTGGGTGAACGGCACGCCGATTTCTTCCCAGTACAGCACGCCAGTACCAGCCACCAGCTTCCGGTTCACCGATTCCGACTGGATGAACAGGTCGTAGTTGCCGTGGTTGCCGGGGTGCAGGCGGATGTTGTCCACCGACGACAGGCCCAGCATCGTACGGGCTTCCTTACCAGCGTACACGACGCCAGTGTTACGGTCACGGACAGCCAGCATCTTGTTCGGGCCAACACGAGCTTCCGTCTTGGTGAGCTGGTAGAACGCTGCACCTTTCAGGTAGCGAGTGCGACGGGACAGGATGAAGTCACGAATCTGCTTGCCGTTCTCGTGAGCTTCCACCACGTACAGCGACGTACGCTTCGAGATGTCCACCAGCTTCGACGTATCGACAGCGGTTGCATCAGCGTAGAAGACGGTCGAGCTGGACTTGCCTGCCGAACGAGCCGTGTAGAAGCTGTGCATTGCTTGCGTGGTAGCAGCCGTAGCTTTCGCCATACCTTCAGCAGTGGTTTCCCATTCCACGATGTTACCAGCCGGGACGCCGAGGTTGCTGACGTAGCTGCGGTAGCCCTTCGGAATACGGAACACGAAGGTCCAGCGGCCGGTACGTTGCAGTTGTTCGATCTTCTGACGCAGCGAGCCAGCGCTGTAACGACGGGAGCCATTCTCTTCGCCATCCGTCGTGGTCATCACGAGGAACGAAACGTGCGAGTCCTTCGCATCCGGCAGCGATTCGAGCAGTTCGATCATATCGCCCACGCCGTCGTACAGCGGCGTGTTGCCCGGAGTCGGCCAGTCAGCGACAGGCTTCAGGACGTGCGGATTCGAGATGACCACCTGACGCTCCGTGCCGTTGGCGTAACCGCCGAGCGGGGAGTTACCGATACCGAGGCCGACGACGGAAACAACGGTGTCGAGCAGTTCAGCGTTCGCTGCATCCTTGATCGCCGTGATGTTGGCGTTGTAGTCGAGGATTGCTGCTTCAGCACGCTTACCAGCCATCGAGCCCGAGTGATCGTTGACGAAGCCGATGTAGTTTTTCGATTGTTTCATAGTGTATTTCTCCTTAGTTAGTTGATAGTGGTACTACGGTTTAGTGCTGCTGTCTTGAACACATTGCGGATCAGCGAGCAACGCTTGTCCGTGTCCTGAAGGTAGAAGAGTTCCCCGATTGCGTAGTCGTTCATTGCTCTAGCGCTGACGACGTTGGTATCGACTACTTCTTCCACTTCGAAGACAGCGAGGGAGGGCTCTCCGCCCCAACCCTCTTCTGCGAACACGACAACATCACCAGTATACAGAGTATTTCCGAAGATGTCTAGTGCCATAACGCTTCTTTCTTACTGCTTGAGACGTTCTACGATGGTAGCGAACGTTTCATCGCGCAGCAACTGGCCGTCAACGAAGAGGGTTTCCAGCTCGCCCAGCATTTCGTCGTGAATCGATTGCTTGTCATACAGCACAAACTTGTCGCCTTCCTTCTCGACACGCAGCAGGCCCGTTGCCGACTTCTTCATACCGTCGCCGGTCTTCGGGTCTTTCTGAATGTTCAGAGCCTTGCCATTCACGACGCCCCACGTAGCCTTGACAGCCATGCCGAACGTATCACGAGTGATGTACTGGTACGTAAAGCTACCAACACCGAACACGATGTTACCAGCGCTGAAGCCTTTGTCCATCAGGCGTTGCAGGATTTCTTCTGCACGCTTCAGCGTGATCGAATCGCCGTAGATCAGGCCCACGCGCTGATTCAACGTCTTGTAGCCCTTCGCCGTCACGTCGCCGCCGAAGATGTCCCAGAGGCATTCGACAGCACCCTTGACTTCGTGCTCGGGCACTTCACGGCCGAGTTCGATATCCAGCATGCACTCGCACAGATCGCCGCAGAAGGCCGCTTCGAACTCGTAGTACTTGCCGTCTTTGATAACGACATCATACCGGAAGAAGTTGTCTTCGCTCACTTCGTTCAACTCGATTGCACGCAGACCAGCGACGATCTTGACGGGATCACCGGAGTCTGGACGGAACACCACTTTCGCTTGACCCAGAGCGTTCGGGGTACGGTTCAGGATATCATCCTTCAGCGTGTTGGCGTACTCCGTAATCACTTGCCAGAAGTCCCACGTATCCGACACGATGGAGACGATGCCCGAAGGGTACACGTCCTTGATGAGACGGCGGAACGTACCGATTTCATCATCCTTGCCACCCATGCACATGACGCTGTGTTCGGTAGCCGGGACCGAACCCGCCACCAGTTCCTTCGTCACGTCGGCGTTGTAGTACTCTTCCAGATAATCGATAGCAGGAAGCGTATCCGTACCACGCGAGATGAACAGGTGAGCAGCGCCGCCCTTGGCTGCACCGTGCCAGCCGACCATACCACGCATCGAGAAATCGTGAATCTGCCAATCGGCAAAGCCGATGTCGGAGCCGGTGAGGTCCACGAATTTGTTCAGGATGCGACGGTATTCGTACGTAATGGTCGCTACCGTGATTTGTTGCCACATCTCGTCCGACAACACCGTTTCCAGATAGTTCGTCAGCCAGAAGAATTGCGGCAGGGTGTTACGGATCGTCAGGAACGGAACCTTTATGTCCACACGCGAACCTTCCGGCAGAGCCTTGATGATGATCGGCAGGTAGCCGAGGTCATGCAGAGCAGCGATGTGGTCCGTACGAACGGCATCCGGGCCGAGGAAGTTGTCGCAGCGACGTTTGTATTCAGCGATCACTTCGTCCTTCGGGCGCTTGAAGAAGTGTTCGTTCCATGCTTCGATCAGGAACTCTTTCACGAAGCCTTGCAGGCCGACGAACACCACCTTGTTGTCGTACAGCTTGCCCATCTTGGCGTGACCAGCCGAACGAGCCGTCAGGTTGGAGTACACGTATTGCGTGCCTTCCGGATACTGGTCGATGTGGCCCAGCTTGTACGAGTCGAGGATCAGGTGCGGTTTGATTTTCATTGTTTTCTCCTTGGTTGATTGGTTAGTCTACGATCTTAGTCCACTTACCGGAGCCCGTCGGGTCGCAAGCGTAATTGATATCGCCAACGTCATCCAAGACGTAGACCTCGCCGTTGACGGCTTCGTGCACTTCGTAAATCTTCCCGAACGTCAGATCGATTACGTCGGGGTCGTTGTGGTTCGACTTGCTGTTGTGGAAGACAATTTTATCACCTTCTTTCAGTTTCTTTGCCATTTGTTTCTCCTTAATTGGTAGCGGTGCTTACGATTACAGTTTGACTACTTTACAAGATGACACTGCGTACCTGCCAGTAGCACCGACAGGATTAGCAGTGTACACCTTATCGATCAGTCCGTCAAACACTTCCGGGCCAGCACTGAAGATACCGTGCGTTACGTACAACAGAATCTTGCCGGTCGTCTTCGAGCGCAGCACTTTCGCCAGTTCCGTGAACGTACGGCCACCGTCGCAGATGTCGTCCACGATCAGCAGGTCCATGTTCCCGGCGAGGATGTCCGGGACACGCGTTTCCAGAATCTTGCCGGTCAGCAGATCACGAACCTTTTCCGCTTGGATTAGGCCAGCGAACCCTCCTTCCTTGGCAAACTTGCTTGCCTTCTTCGAAGCCCCGGCGTCCGGAGCAACGATGATAGTGTTACTAGGGTCCGTGGCACGGGCAAGAGGTTTTGCAGCAAACTCTTGAGAGTACACGTCCACGTTATCCAGCAGGGCAGTCGTGACATCCGAGTGCGGGTCGAAGATGCAGACGCGTTCGAACTTCAGCGAATTGATGAAGTCTGCCACGACTTTGATCGACAGGCTCTCGCCCTCGTTGCACACGCGGTCTTGACGAGCGTACGGTACGTACGGCATAAACAATCGCAGCGGAGTGCCGGGATATTGCCGACGCAGAGCATCCACGAGCAGGGCCAGATCGAACAGATCGACGTTCGATTCGAAGTCCAGACCGACGATGATTTCGTCAGCGTCCAGATTGTCCGCTACGCGGATGCAGGATTCGCCGCCCGGAAACGTCGTCTTGGTGAAGCCCGTATCGATACGGTGCACGATGCGCAGGCTCATACGTAAGCCTCCATACGGATCGAGCGGATGAAGCTCAGGCCGGGGATGGTAGCGTAGCCATCGAAAGCGTTGCGTACGCCCTTCACGTTGGCGTACTTACCAGCACGGACGCCAGCACGGTACACACCGTTACGGAGCACCATGTTCGGGTTCAGGCACCAGCCCGGAATGAATTTACCTTCACGTTGATTGCGGCTCATTTTCTTCTCCTTGTTCATAGCCCGAGTACGGGCAGTTGGTTGGTCCGAGGCATGTGCCCCAGTCTACATCGCATTGGCAGCGTTCAATACGTTGCTTGCTACGAGCTTCACATCGTAGCTCATACACTTCGTCTGGGTCAAGCACTTTCTTCGTCCTCTTCATCCTTCAAGTTGAAGTAGTCCTTGATACTTACCTTCAAATACTTCTCCGGGCGCTTGAAAATCGCTTGCGAGTAGCCGACCAGAACGTCGTCGGAGCGGCAGATAGCCAGTACGTGTCCCGAGTCGTGCAGACTGCGCAGCCAGTCGTCAGCGTACACCCACGCCCGGAGCTGTTCGATACTGATGAATCCGAAGTGGAAAGGGGAGTAATCGAAGTACAGCTTACCGTCCTGCCCCTTCCGTTCATCCGTGGCCTTCCGGAGTTTCGCATCGTCGTCTGGGTTCGGATGACGGAACGAATCGTAGCCGTACTCTTCCCGGCATCCGCCGCTTCCGTACATGCCGATCCCGTCCTTTTCAATGCGATAAACCGTAGTAGCCATTCCTTCCTCCTAATTGTTGGTTGGTTGCGATAGGTAGTATTATCTACAGGCTCTTACGTGCCGTCAAGCTATTCGGGAAAATAATTTCGCACTTATCTTGAAGACGGTCGAGCGCATCCGCATCGATACGCAGCGGGAACAGGTACGCAGGCTTGTCCAGAGCGATCATACGGTGCAGCATATCGAGCGAGCCAGTGCTACGTCCGTCCCACACAATGAGAGCTGCATCGGCCATCTGTGCCATCTCTTCGTTACGCCAGTGCCCCGCCAGAGCGTTGTACGGCCCACGGCTGTTGTGACGTACCACTGCCCCACGTGCTTTGACGTTGCCCCAGTCAGCGGGCTTCTTCGTCAGCTTCAGACCGGCCTTCTCTGCGAACAGCTCCCCGTGTTTGTCCGGGCCTTCAGCTTCGCCAGAGATGACGTGAATCTTCTTTCCATACTTGGCCCAGAGGCCGGATTCAATTATCGCCTGTCGGGTGACGTTGTAGTCCCGGATGCTCCGAGAGCCCGCGATTACTAGCTTCATGTTTTTGCTCCTTGATGTAGAAAATATGGAATGTCAAACCCTCGTCCGACAATCCTTCAATGGTGATAGCGACTAGCTCTCCGTCTGACTGGTATGTAGCGTTCACGTCATATCTCGTACCCACGCGTGGGGCATGTCATCAATCATTACGTCGATGCGAATACCCTTGCCGTACATGAAGCGTTCCTTATTCTTCCTGTCCGTAGCGTATATGCCTTCACACTCGACTTTCCAGTACTGCATAGCCATGTGCACTTCCTTGGCTTCTTCCTCGTCCCGCCACGTCACAATGTAGACCTTGTGGCCGCGCTCCGTGAAGAACTTGACGAACTCTGCCCAGCCGATAGGGTCACGAGTGAACGTGTCGTCGTAGTCGAGTCCGATGTTCATACCTTGTCCTTATGCATTTCGATCATTGCCAGCGTCGCTTCCATGTCCAACACATAGCTTGTGAGTGCTTCCTTCGACGCGTTGTAACCCTCCATAGCTCGCGTTACAAAGGTGCCCGTGCCATGGTCGCGTTCCCAGCCCCACCACTGAGCGGCTTCGTCAAAATCGTGAACCAATTGATGTGCGCTCATGGCTCCACTCCTTCAATCGGGAAGCCCAGCTCACGCTTGGCACGTTGCTCTGGCGTCTCTTCTTGTACGTAGCGATGCGATTGGCACGACATATACATGTAGCCACGCTCGTTCACATGGGCCTTCGACCCGTATTTGGTCACTACTTCGTGACCAGCCCTGCATCCGTCACATTGGTTCATTTCTATCTCCGATAAAATAAAAGGCCAGATAGAATGGTAATCCCATTCCACCCAGCCTGTCAAGTAGTGTTACGAATTGATTTTGATGGCACGCTCTTCGAACACGCCGAGGTTGATGACAGCACCGTCCGATTTGGCACGGCACAGGGCCACAGGACCGTTGATCTGCTGGACTTCGAACAGAGCGAGATGACGGCTCTGTGCACCAGCGAATGCGTAAGCAATGGTATCACCTTCGATCACGGACATGCCTTGGATATCCTTCAGAGGCACGTAATCGCCTACGAGGAAGGTCGGACGGCCTCGCCCGGACGGTGCAGCACCGCTGTTCCAGTCGCCAACATCGTCTCGGAACTGTGCGTTGCCGGATTTCGGGTGGTAGCGTTCGATAGTATAAATCTTGCCTACGGTGCAGTCCGTAACAGTGCTGACATCAGCGTAAATGAAACGTGCACCGATCTTTGGTTGTTTTTGCATTCCAGTTCTCCTTTGGTTGGTAAGTAAGGCTACATCGTAACGTAACCTTCCGTAGCTGTCAAGCTGCTTTGTAGAAATCCAACGTGCCAGTCGGCAGCTTCAGGATATCCATCAGCGAGCTACCTAGCAGTTCGATGTTCTCGTTGTAAATCTGAGGGACCGTGCGATGGCCCAGCGTACGAAACGCATGCATGCCTTGCCCGTCCTCGTCAATCTTCACTACCTTGTGTCGGATGTTCAGTCGCTCGAAGTGCTGGATGACAGCGTTACATCCTGCACAACCTTTGCTAGAAAACACCGTCAAGTGGTTCTGTTCCATTGTTATCTACTCCGTATAAAATTGCTCGTTTAATATGATCGGGTACGTGGATGCACCCGAGCTTCACCGCCTCTGACCATACATCGACAACCCCATGACTGGGATGGTTGTATAGGTTGAGTGGCGGGAAGCTATCGTTCCATTCAATCAAGGTACATCTCCCCTGATGGTTGCAAAACACCCAGAGGGTAGCGGCTACCGAACAGCTTAGCAGCCTCTAGGTCAAACTCGTCAAAGCATCCAGCTCCTTCAAGTCCTGCCTCATTGGCAATGTTGTCAAACTCCTCGATTGTGTTAGGTATTCTTTTACCAGCCATCAAGCATGTGAGAATAATTCCGTCTACAATTGTTAGCACCGTGACGGCGCTCTCCAGTTTGCTAAGCCTCGCCTTAAACTGATTCCCAACAGGGACATGATCGAAGTCGCTAACAGAGCAGTCCTCCCGTTTTACGTACCCTTGCTCTAGTAGGTAGTTTTCGATACCGCCGATCTTATCCTTGCTGACAAACTCTGTCCAGCCCGCCCTTTGTTGCTTACGGAACGGCATCTCACTCGGCCTCACCCTGAACGTGTCGAGGATGTGCCTCTCTACAACCTTGTCATCGGCAGTGGTAGATTCGTACACATCTACGTAGTCCAGTTTTCCGTGGTCGTAGATGTGGTCCGAAATCCTTCTGCCAAAGTCAGTAGTGCGACCGACTTTGACATCATCCACATAGCCTGAGAACCCGACTATGTATATAGACATTATTTAACCTCGCATGCTCCGCCAGCACACGCAGCTTCCATCGTGTGTGCCGTGTTGTCTTCTTCTTCGTTCACCTGTGTCAGATCGAACGAACCCTGTGCTTCGATGTAGGCCATCAGACCGTCATACATGTCCTTGGTGCAGTCTTCGAACGGAGCCTGAACGTAGGTGCCACCATCATACGGAAGGACGCTGATACCGTTGTATTCGTCCCTGTGGTCCCACATCCACTGTCCGCATGCATCCCACTCGTCAGCTTTCAGGCTGATCGTGCACGAGATGTTGTGACGTTGCACGCCACGGTTGTGTCCCGGCTTGATCCATTCCTGATTGAAGCGACGCACACGCTCCAGCAGGTCCATGAAGCTTTCCGTACGCAGGATCGATCCTTCCGGGGCTTTCTGCGGGAAGGACATCACAGCTTCCAGATGAGGCTTGAACTTACAGTCCTCAACCAGCAGCGGGAAGTTCTTCACCATGTACGCATACAGCGCTTCGTTCTTACCCACACGCATACGCCGGATGTAGTAGTCATTGTGCCATGCGTGGACGCCCGACGACGAGCCAACGACGATAGACGCAGTACCTTCCGGCTTCATCAGCGACGTACGAGCGGCAGTGTTGATGCCGATCAGTGCAGCCACACGTGCGTTCTCTGCAACGACTTCACGGGCTGCTTCTTCCCAGTTCAGCGGTAGAGCTTTGCCCGACCCCGTACCAGTGCACGAAACACCGATCAGGGCATCATCTTCCGTCACTTCACGCCACATCGGACGGAGGTAATGGAAGTTCGTGTAGCCAGCCTGCAACGTACCGATGAAGGTAGCGATACGGGCACGTTGGTTCAGCTCTTCCTGCGTTTCAACGTCATCGCCGTTGATGGTCGTCAGGTTACAGAACGAGTACATACGCAACGTTGCCTCGACGCACGGATTGCTCAGGATGTCACGGTCATTCGTCCAGTACACGCCCGGTTCGCCAGCATTCGAATCCTCGACACGCTTCCAGATAGCCTTGAACGTAGCCTCGTCAATCGTGCCACGCAGCAGTACCACCGAGTTGTTAGCACGACCACGCTGCGGATTCAGTTCCCACCACGGGCCGCTCTTGCACGTAATCATGTCCAGATCGTCCGGGCTGAAGAACGCGATCATTGCAGCACGACGGATACCACCGGACAGCACAGCGTCAGCGATGTGGCATTCGATATCGTGGCATTCCAGCGGCGTCAGCTTACGGCCGATAGCACCGTTCAGAACGTGGCGGATTTGCTCGATACAGATACGCAGCGGTTCCGGACCCGGAGCCTTACCTCCAGCCGTAATCAGCGGAGCGCCCTTGTCACGGATGTCGCCGTAGTCCATGTCCGGATCAGCACGGCCTTCGAAATAGGCACGGACCACAACCTTCACTGCATCAGCCCAGCCTTCGATGCTGTCACCGACGACGAAACGACGACGCTTGGCCTTCGGCCCCTGCACCACTGGCAGTTGATCGACGTGATGCTTCTGGACGCTGTAGCCAACGCCGCTACCGCCCAACAGCAAGAACATCGTCTCGGAGAACGCATGCAGGCTGTCGATAGGTAGGCAGCAGCAGTTGAACATTCGAGTGTTGTTCATCTCGATAGGCTTGCCACCGAACTGCATCGAACGCATCGACGGCAGCACTTTCTTCGGCTTGACGTAGTTCTCGAATGCGTCAGCGATTTCGAAAGCCATGTGCGGGTACTGCTTCATGTGCATCTCTGCGTTACGGTCGCAAATTTCTTCCCACGTCTCCCGGCGTCCTGCTTCGGGCATGTACTTCGCATATTTGTTAAAGACCACTACGTCACTGAGAATTTTCTGGGAGATATCCAATTTCTATTTCCTTTTGTTAGTTGAATGAAAACGGAGGCCGAAGCCTCCGTGTAGGCGAATATTATAGCATACGTAGTGTTACGTTGCAATCTTGACAGGACGCTTCCTGCGCTCCTTTTTCACCGGCTCAACAGGTGGAGCATGATACTCGGTGATGGTTTTCAGGCTCCCGTCCTCGCGTCTCATGTTCGGCCGTACTTGGTCAATCAGGTTTTGTAGCACTACTATCTGTTCCATGATAGCAGCTTCGTCCGGGTTGCTCAACTCTGCCGGGAACGCTTCTGCAACACCGCTGTACTCGCGGCTTGTCGAAAGCGAACGGGACATCTCGTTGGCGAGGCTCATGTCCTTGTAGCCAGCAGCGATGATGCGATCCTCTGCCGTAGCGAACGAGCTGGTAAGGAAGCTGGAATTGATATCCACTTCGCCGCAGATCATGTACGCGATGACAACTTCGCCAGCCAGATTGCGATGCTGTCGTGCCAGATATTCAACTGGATAATCCAGATCGAAACCCAACACTTTCAGGTAAGGAGCGATCAGAGCGTCATTCTTCGGATCGATGAAATCGATCATGCGCAAATGTGACAGCTCCGGGATGCGCTTCAGGTCAGTGACGCTAATCGTTTTCATGTTGCCTCCTTAGTAGGTCTTACCGCCAGCAGCTTCGCGGGCTTCTTTCTTGTGGTCAGGGCGAACAGCGTTGAAGGCAAGCTTCTCTGCGATTGCTCCGCCGAGGTCGAGGCCCATTGCACCAGCCAGATCACAGGCCCGGATGATGGCGTCAGCCAGTTCGACTTCGATCATCGGACGGTGCGGTAGCTTGTCGTCCATCAGACCCTTACGATGGCCTTCCATCGCTTCGCTGATTTCGCTGTGGGTCAGGCAAAGCTTTTGTGCTACCACAGCACCACCCAGCAGTTCTTCCAGCGGCGTTTGCGGGGCCAGAATAACACGCTTCAGGTCCAGACCGCTCTTGCTGTGGTTCCACCAGCCAGCGTTGTAGGAAGCCTCGTGGCACTCGTAAACCAGTTCGTTGAAGTTTTCTGCGATAGACATATATTTCTCCTTAGTTAAGTTGCAATTTCTGTTGAATCAGCCACGCCTTCAGGGCGGGCAATTGTTTGTATTCGTACGCTACACCGTAGTCGTAGTCCGTCCACTTCCCTTCCGTGTCGAGCAGACTGAAACCCTTCGTGTCGAACGCACCCGACACGCCGTCCAGTTGTTGGTCGAACATCGGCTCGAAGAACGGGGAGCGCTCCAGTAGAAGCGTCCCGTTAGAAAGGAGCACTAGGACCAGTCCGGTGTTCGCAATCGGAACTTCCAGAAAGGTCAGCGTGGTCATTTCAGCCAGCCCAGTTCAATTGCTTTGTTCAGGGCTTTGATGAGGTCGCGTGCGTGATCTTCCGAGTTCACGTACACATAGTCGCCGGAACCATCGAACACCTTCACATCGCGACCTTTAGTGTGCGGCTCGATGCGATGGGCTTGGTAGCTACCGTCAGCAGCTTTGCCGTCTGCAAACACCACTTCATCAACTTCGCCAGCACCATCATTACGTACGTCAAAAATCATTTCATTCTCCTTGGTTGGTAGTGCTACTTACGTAGCGTTACAGTTTCATTGCTTCCATGACCGGCACACCTTCGATAATCAGCCCGGTCCCGATGATGGGACGGTGCGGGAAAATCTTGTTGTAACTGAATGCCAGCTTCTTGTCATCGATCAGGCAACCAGCGTTCATGCCGAAGTACAGACCTTTCGGATTCGCCCAGTACTCAACACCGAACGATTCGTGGTAGTGTCCGCACACGTGGCTCATGCTCATCGCCTTGCTCGTCATGATAGCACGTTTCGTCTTCCCGTGGTGAACATAAACGTCAGGGACGTTCCATTCGCTCATGTCCAACGTCAGATCGTTGTGCCACTTCCATCCGTCACCCACTTCGAGGATTTCGTTGTAGGTACGCATGTAGCGCTTCGAAAACCCGTGGGTCTTCGCTTTACGCAAGTGCATCGATCCGTGGTTAGATTCCACCAAATCCATGACTGGGAACATCGCTTCCAGTTGCTTGATGTACGGAAGCGAACGCTCCAATTCATCACCAGCGCTAGGAAGATCAGGGTCCGAGTCGTGGTAGCTCATCGCATGCTTGTCCAGCTCGTCTCCGAGATTAACAACACGCGTTGGGTCGTACTTCTTCTTCAGCATCTCCAGAAATTCGAACATGCCTTCGTGATGGTACGGGATGTGCTGGTCCGAGATGAACAGGATACGGCTGTTGTCGTAGCCATCGTTACCTGCCGCGATCTTCTTCTGTGCGTGGTAGCCACGGAGGAAGTCACTGACAGTGCTCTTCGGCTTCTTCAACATCTCTGCGATTTCTCGCCAGCTCGACCCCGCCTCGTCCAACTTCACGGCCAGTACGGTCCAGTCAATTGTGTTGCTCATGTTGCTCCTTCAAAATTTTGGTGACAAGCTCCTTACGCTTGGTAGCGTTACTTACATCAGAGCGGTTATTGTACCCATGTTGCGTAAGAAACTCAAGTACTTTCTTTACTGGTTGTTTCGTAATCTCGATCACTTTTTTCATGGCTCTCGCTTCCTCGAAACTAACCCCCTCTTTGTCTGCCAGTGTATGAATCTCGTGGCATGGAACACAAAGCACGCGAAGGTTGTCAACTTCGCAGTACAGGTTGTTCACGAACGCTCCGATGTCTTCCACTGAAAGGATGCTGCCAGCCGGCTTCGGATAGTGGTCTACGCAAACCTCCTTAGCCTTGTACCACTGCTTACAGATCGAACAGGAGTACTCCCACTTCTGAAGCTTATTTGGCCCCTTGTAAGGGCGTCTAGCAAGCTCCAATGCCTCGTTCCTCGGGGGCCACCGGAGGCTCTTAGAACGGAGTGCCGAGCGCACCCATGCAAGAAACTGACTCTCCGTCATCGTCCCGCCACACCGGGTCTTCGGGGCGTCCTTCTTAGCCATCCGATTCTCCCACGACGTAGTAAATACCAGCGAACTTCAACCAGCGACGACCCAGCAGTGAGCGAGGTACGTCCGCCAGATGCTTCGGATCGGTCTTGTACATATAGTACGTGTACGTAGCCTTTACAGCGGGAAGGTCGAGGAACGCTTCAAACTGTTCCTTCGTCAGCTCCAGAACGTTATCCTTCATATTCGATCCCCGCTTTCTTCAGCACCTTTCGCACGTCGAACCTGTCTCCGTCCCAACGACGCATGAATGCGCAGTCGGCGTAGAGTTGCCAGATGTCCAGCCACGATTTGTTCTCTTGTAGCGAACCGTCCCACGCACGATACGTAATAGGTTCAGGATACCAAATCTTGTATTGCTTGGCGACAGCTTCCAGCGCTTCTTTATCCGTTTTGCAGTGACGCAACAGTTCGTACGCTCCAATCTCCCCGAACTTCACCTTGGCGAGTTCGCAGGGCTTGTACGCATCCACAGGATCACCGAACACCATTTGGAAGTACAGCCACACACGGCCCTTCCCTTTGATGTCACGGGTGAAGATCGGCTTGCCAGCGGCCGTTTTACGGGCGGTCTCTTTCACAATCTCGATCAGTTCACCGTACCCGCTGATGTACTCCGGTTCCGTCATGTTGTCCCAGTTGTAAAGATGCCCCGGTCCGTGGTTGGCATCCTTATCAATCGACGCTTGCGTATGTCCAGCGGTCATGTAAGCAACGAGCACATCGTCCGCTTCCACGCCATCGCTGATTTCAGCGGCATGCGAGTTGATGAGGTAGTTCTTGCAGTCTTGAAGCTGCAACGGTTTCGCTGTGTCTTTGCGGGAATCCTTGTACCGTGTCGGCAACGGAAGGTCGAGGCGGAAGTTGTTGTCTCCGCTAACGACGATGTGATAGCTCTTTGCCTTGCAAGCTTTCACGATGTTGTCGATCATGTGATTCAGGATGTGGAAGGCGTTCTGCAACGGTCCTGCCTTCTGTCCCGGCGTCACGTCGTATGCGTCTACCGTGTCCCCTGCCCACTCTCGGAACTTGGTCAGCGTGTCGAATTCTACCTCGTCCGCTGTCTCCTTGTGGATACATTTCACGAAGCGTTTCTCGTTCGCTGCTGATGCTCGGTACGCAAGGATATCACCGTCGATGCATACAAGTTTAGGTAGTTCCATGTACATCCTCCAGTCTGTATTCCCAGACGTAGCCGCCTTCGTACCAACCCCACTCTTTAAACACTTCTCTTCGGTAAATGCACTCCAGCCACACGAAAGTGTTATTAATGATTCGAGGGAATAATACGAACGACGCGTGCCACTCCTTCTTGTTTTGCAGTTTAATCCGCATTACGTTCTCCTAAAGGAAAACGCCCACTACCCTTTCGAGTAGCGGGCGTGTTAGCTAACGTTCCTTACATCAGAACGGGATGTCGTCGTCCATGTCCGAGAAATTCGGAGCAACAGGCTTCTTCGGCTTGGCCGGAGCAGCTTTCGGTTTCGCTGCTGGCTTGTCAGCCGGAGCGTCATCGCCGTCATCGTTGGATGCAGTGCCAGTCTCAGCCTCGTAGGCTTCGATAGCTTTCTGCATGTTCGAACCAGCGTAGTTGTTCGCCAGTTTGATTTTCTTGATGAGGTCACGACGAATCCACTTGATGTCTTCCTTCGTGGCGTTGTCGAACGTGATGCACAGGGCCGGATTCTTCAGCGGACGAACCGTAGGCAGTGCTTCGACCGGATTGCCGTCGTCATCCACTTCGCCCGTATCGACTGGGGCCAGCGGAGACAGGCCCTTGGTGTTCACGTTCTTGTAGACGATATCGTTGCCGTCCTTGTCCTTCTTGCCGCTGTTCGTTTCCTTCACTTCCAGCGTGATGTTCAGGGCTTGATCCAGCAGTTGTTCGATGTCAGTGTTGTCACCGACGCCCAGCTCGTTCAGGCCGGTAGCTTTCGCCAGCTTGGTGAGCATGTTCTGCGGGTGGAACGTCCACGGCTTGCCTTCCAGCAGTTTGCCGTTCGCATCCTTCGGAGGAACTTGACCGAAGTTGATACCTTCGATTTCGCCCTTGAAGCCCTTGTTCAGCATATGGCGGTAGGGTTGCTTACCGACTTCGCCACCGTAGTCCACGATGTTCGACACGAGGTCAACGAAGACAGCCACTTGGTCAGCGGGTTTCTGCGTCTTGGTTTCGGCACCGTCCGTACCTTCCGGGACCAGCTTGCCGTTCAGTTCGTAGATGTCCTTACGGTTTTGCTCGCCCAGATCAACGATCAGCGAGACGCGGGCCGGACGAACTTGCGTTACGCCTTTTTCGCTACCGTTGAACGGAGTCGGGAAGTTACGCGGAGTGAAGTCGCCACCGTTGCCGCCACCGCTTTTCTTTGGTTTGAATGCCATTCTAAATTTCCTTTATGTAAGTTCGTAGCCTTTCGGTCATACGCAATCGCCGTTTTGTTTATAGACACTGACGGCATTTCGTCTCTCGAAACTTTAGCGTGCCTTACGGGCCGCGTCCTTCGCCGTCTTGCCCGGACGAGCCACCGGATGCAGGCCAGCAGCTTTCAGCAGGCGGATGCAGTTCTCGTGGGTACGCGGGGCGTTGCCAATGGCACGGGATTGAGCGGCGGTCATGAAGTCTTTGCGTTGCATATTTCTCTCCTTTTGGTTGCGGTTGTTGGTAGGTCGTGTAGGATTCAAACCTACGACAGCAGGAGTAGAAGTCCCGTGCTCTATCCACTGAGCTAACGACCCACGGTAATGACGTTATCGCCATTTAGTAGCAGACGCTACGTAGCACCTTCCTATCAAACATAAAGCTCCATCCTTGGCTATCAAAACTTTTGTGGAAGATTGAACAAGCATTTAGCTCCAAGCCCATTCCTAGGGCTCAATCTTTTACGTCTTGAACTTTGACGCTGGCCGTGCGACAACACGGGTTCACAGTCACCAGCCTAACCTTTCAGCTTTTAGAGTCAAACTTTCAGCTTCAACTTGGTGTCGGTTGCCGCACTCCGGCGACTCCCGACAGACATTTATGAGCTATATCCATTAGCGATTGGTTGGCCCCTAGTTTCCGTCCTAGGGCCACATGACGGGATAGATTCTTGTTTTGCTACGTACATCTGCTACTAAATGGGGATAAGCCCCAAGCTGCTTTACAGCTCCCACGTGTGCCCAACATCGGGCACAAATGTCATTGCTACGTTGTTACGGATACCAGCTATCGTCCGTACGAGCCACCCATCGGGTACTTTCAAACGGCTCGTATTGTCCGTTACAAACTCCCAGCGGGCCATTACAGCGTCACGTCCACTTTGGTCATCGCGTTGGCTTCCGACAGGACGTAATCCACTTCGGTAGCGAACTGTTCCAGCTCTTTCGCGATGGCGTCGATCTGGTCTTTCAGGCCGTCGAACGTGACGACAGCGATCTTCGTGTTGCGTTCAGCCAGTTGGCGGAAGACCTTGATTTCGTCGTCGCTGGCCTTCTTCGTACCACCGGAAGCAGCGGCAACTTGTTGGGCGATCTTCGCTTCGATCTGAGTTTGAACCTGATCGACGCGGGCCTTGCCGTTGTTCATCTGAGCACGCAGGGTGTTCAGGAAGGTCAGACGGTAGACGTTAGCAGCCTTACGTGCCAGCGCTTCGTCAATCGTCATCTCGGTGCCGCCGATCTTCACCTTCGTGGTAGCGTTCGCTTTGTTGCGTTCCGCTTTCAGTACCGCCAGCTTCTTCAGCAGAGCTTGGATGCCGTCGAAGTTCGCCTGGGACAGGCGCTTGGCTTCCAGCGTATCAGCATCGGAGTCGGCCGGTACGGTGAAGACGAACGAACCGTTGGTGATCTGGGACAGCTTTTGCTCGGTTGCTTTGATTTCAGCGATGATGCGGTGCAGGGACATTTCCATAATTTTCTCTCCTAAGTTTGATTGGTTGGTTGCGGTCCAGAGTGGTTTGCTCCAGAACCGCTATCTTACACTACGTAGCGTTACTTGTCAAGAGTTACGCAAGGCCGATCAGGTACGGCGACGGCAGGACGACACCGAAGATGTCCACGAGGTTCGGGACGTACAGCGTGTTGCGGGTTTCGAACTTGCCGTCAGCGAGGATGTACTTGATTTCCGAGGTCGTGACGTACTCGTTCGGCGGGAGCAGCGGATGGTCGATAGCGAAGACCGAGCCACTATCACCCACGTTACCGTTCATGCGCTTGGTGACATCGAAGTGGACGACATCCACCAGAGTCGATGCGTTGAACGTGCCGACTTCGCCGTTTGCTGCTTTGATGGTGACTGCCTCGCCGTCGATGGCAGTGATGCGGCCGATCAGGCTGACGACATCTTCCGGCTTCAGCTCTTCGCCAGCTTGAAGGCGGGCTGCGTATTCAGCGAAGCGGGTTGCGGCGAGTTGGCCTACGATGAATTGACGGGTCATGTTGTTTCTCCTTTTAGTTGGTTGTGAACATTCGCTCGATGGACGCTTCCAATCGCTCGAAGTCCGTGGTTTGTTGCACTAGCTGTCTAGCACCGTAAGCACTATATCCGTTTTCGTGCAGCCAGTCAAGCAGTTTCACAGCATTTATTTTGTGTACGTTGGTAGTGCTACCACGCTCTACTACGTATCCTTTCGGGAATCCTCTGCTGAAGCTCGCCGTGTTGGAGAACTCTACCAGAACAAATTCCTCTTGTCCAGATTTATTCCGGTTCGAATAAGATGCGTTCCGGGTACGTAGCACTACTTCACTTGCCGCCGTCACAAGGGCTTGGTAGTCCTTGGACGACGCTTTCTTCCTTCTCAGTCCCACGATGAGCTGCTGGAACCGCTGTCGTACGACGAACTGCCGCTGTCGTAGGAGCTGGACGATGAGGATGAACCCCAATCGCTGCTGGACGACGAACTCGAAGAACTGCCCCAGTCGCTACCGCTACCCGACGAGTACGAGGAACGGGGCATTGCCAGAGCTGCGACGGTTGCCAGCGACAGAATGATACCAGTGATAAACTTTTTCATGTTCTCTCCTTGTTTGGTTGGTTGTATTACTTAGAGACGTTGACCATACCCTTGAAGTCGTACGGGACGACAATCGTGTGCACCTTGCCAGCAGCGATGCCTTCAGCGATCTTCATCTGCGCTTGGGCTTGCATGTAGTTCACTGCACCGGCATTCGCGTTCAGTGCTGCGATACGCTTCGATTCCTGTTCGGCCTTCTGGACTTCGATTGCCGACTGCTTCAGCTCGTTCTGTGCACGGACGAGGTTGTTCGCGGACTGCGTGATGGCAGACGGCGGGACCGCGTTACGTACCAGCACTTGCGACACGATGATCGACGTATCCAGCTTTTCCTTCGCCAGTTCTTCCTTGATGATGGCGACGATATCCGCTTCGACTTGTTGTCGTTGGATGTTGATCTTCAGTGCTTCGTACTTCGGGATCACCTTCATCACCGCGTTCTTCGCGATGGTCTGGATGTAGTTTTCCATCAGCAGCACTTCGCCATTGCTGTTCACGCCGTTGAACGATTTGGCCTTGTTGATGTACAGGTCCGAAACGCTCGCCGGGTTGATGTTGTACACGACGGTCAGATCGAAGTCGTCCATCGTGACGCTCTCGACCGTCTGCGGCCGCAGGTCTTTCACTTCCGCGTTGATTTCACGTACAGGGAAGGTCAGCACTTCGCCCACGAGGGTCTGGTTGACCGAACCAGCGGGCAGTTCCGCCGTCTCGATGACCTTGTTCCAGTTCTTGCGGAGGCCGACTTCGCCAGTGTCGATACGGGTGCAGCCGGTGAATGCCAGTGCGATTGCGATCATTGCGAAAATCTTCTTCATTGTGTTTCTCCTTGTTTGGTTGGTTGATAGTGCTATCTTACTTCGTTGCTGCTTACGCCGTCAAGCGTTATTTTGCCGATTTTTCCAGAGCTTTCGTGAACTCGTCGGCGCGTGCCTTCGCTGCAATCGGCATGTCGATCAGCGAGAAATCCGCACGCATCAGCGCACCGTACTGGCGTTCCATCTGCGGCAGCACTTGCGTGTTGACGAAGCGGCCGAGGGCGTCGAGTTGGCGCTGTTCCAGTGCATCCAGCGCTTCCAGCTCCTTCTTCTGCACTTCGATACCGTCGTTCCACTTCGAACGAGCTGCTTCGACACGTTGTTCCAGCGTGCCACGTTGTTTTGCTTGACCCATCATTTTCTCCTGTTTGGTTGGTTGCGACAGGTAAGATAGTAACGCTACTTACCCTACCTGTCAACAACTATTTTACATCGATGATTCGCCTTCAGCGTCTTCCCATCCGTCAGTCCAGTCGTTGAACTCTGTGGTCCCCTCCTGATACGGATTCTCGTCGTGACCGTAACCTTCACGGTACGCACGCTTGCCTTCATAATACTCGTCATTCAAAAACATTTCAACTACTCCTTTTCAATTAGTGGCAAGTTGCCCAGTTTGTACCGATCATGTAGCCAGCCGTCAGCTCCACTTTCAGCTTGTAATACTTACCAGCGTCCGTCACGGCCTTCGCAGCAAGCTCTCCGGCTCGATTATAGGCCACGTAGAAGCATTTATCGGTGTGGCCGATATCAGACCATACCTTGTCCGTCTGCGCCTCTTTAAAAGCCTTACAAGCCTTTTTAGCGGCAGCGGCGGATTCGGTAAGCTCCATCTCGCCCTTCTCGTTTTCCACTTCCATCGGACCATCGAACTTGAACAGCTTGAACGTCACACTGGATTTCGTGACCTCACACTGCGCCTCGTCGTGGTAAGCGATGAGCTGCTGTGCGAACTGGTCCTTCTCTTCCAGTTTGGCCTTCCAGTCGTCCGTGAAGAAGTCGATGGACAGCCCTTCTTCCTTCAGGTAACGGTCATGCAGCACCATTGCCCGCTTTGCGCAGATAACGCCGCACGATTGGAACGCAGTGTTAATTACGTTACCCTTCGCCCGGATAGGAAGTTTCCTGCCGTCAATACCCAGCAAGAATTTCTTCTGTCCGGTGGACTCCCAGTACGATTGCATCGCCTCTTTCAACTGCTTCAGCGGGAACGCTTGCTCCCAGAACGTGTTGAAGATGATGGTAGCTTCCTCAATCGAGCAGCCCACGGTCTTTGCGATACGTGGAATCTGCGCGTTGTACGAGCAACCGTACTTCACGTTCTTTGCCGTCGAACGAGGGAACTTACGTCCCAGAATGTCCGTGATCTTCGCAGCCAGAACCGAGTGGCAATCGTTCGGCTTTTCAGCCGTCAACGACACGCCGTACTCAGGTCCGCCCGGATAACGGTAAGTATAGTGCGCTTCCACCTTTGCTTCAAGGGAATCGAAGTCGTAGCCCATCTGGTAGAAGTATTCGTCAACGCCGAACAACTCCCGCATCTCGGACCCGTACATCGACGTTACACGCGGAACGTTACATACCAGCCTGTGTTTGAAACGACTCGTAGCGGCCCCGCACGTGTCAGCAGGCGTTGGGATTCGTCCATCAACGTCCAAACGGTCCACCGACATCCAACCCTTCTGGATGTCCTCGTCGTCGTCCGGGTCGATACCGCCACCCAAGATACTGTTCCGTCGATGCTTGTACGTCAGGTAGTGCGAAATCTCCTTGGCATACGCAAACTTCTCCGACAGCTTCAACAGCTCCGGGTCGATTTCCTTCTCCATACCGATTGTCAGCGTGGGGTTCGTATAAACCTTCAGCGGACGCTTGATGTGGTCGTGCGACAACAGCTTCTTCAGTACGAAGTCTTTGCTGACACGAGGCGAGTATTCCAGCTCTTCCAGCCTGTCCGCTTTGAACGGGCTATCGAACGTCTGGTCCACCCACTTCGTTACCGCTTCCACGAATTTTTCCTTCGTGATCTTCTTCTTCTTGCTGTCAACCGTCAGGTCGCGTTCCTTGTACTGCGTAGGATTCCAGCCCAGCTCGACCAGCCATTGCTTGATGTGCAACGTATCGTCCAGCCTTGCAGGCTCCGTCGTGAACAGCGGCTCGCTCGGGATCGGCAGCTTGTGCTTCTTCCCGAACACGTCCAGAATCCAGTCGCCCGATTCCTCGTACAACGATCCGCCGTGTTTCTTGGCGAAGTTGAACATATGGCTGACAGGTTCCCCGCTCTGTTTGAACTGCTTCTTCGTCGGGGTGACATCCGCCAGCTTACCCTTCGTCAGCGGCTTCGGAGGGATGAGCGGTTCCACGGTTGCCCGTAACTCTTCCATCTTCGCGTCGAGGAAGCGAACGTTCTCTACTGCCTTGTCACGATTGAACTTGAAGCCCCGGTGTTCCTGTCGCGTGATGATTTCGGCAACAGCTTTCTCCAGCTCGTACGCATCGTTCCAGCCCCACTCGCCCCACTCACGCATCAGCCAACGGTACACCCGCTTGTTGACGTGGCAGTCTCGCATCATGTAGACGCCCATCTCAGGGTGCCACACGCGGAATTCCGTTCCCTTCGGAGAGTCAGCAGCGCATAGGCCCAGCTCGACAGCCTTCGCCCTCCAGTTGATCTTCTCCAGTCCCAGAATGCTACCGAAGTACTCGATACTATGCTGAGGACGATCAGGGTTGAGCGTCTTCGACATGACGAGCGTGTCGGTAATGATGATGTCTTTCGTCTTCCCTTTGTACGAGATACGGTCCGGAATGTCCAGCGCTTTACAGCCGATGGAGTAGTTCATACCATCGTGCAGCTTCATCAGCAAGTGGTCGTAGCTGATCGTATTGTGACCGATCATCTCGTCAACCTCTTCCATAATGAATTCCGCGTGCTCGCCCCGCCTGACAGCATCGGGGTCGAACAACCATTCGTCTTCAGTATCGCGTGCTACGAACCCGGCACAGTGCATGAACTCCGGGTCGCGTAGTCGGTAAGGGGAAGCCGTGTAATCGATGGACTCGGAATTGAGCAGGTTCTTCGCTTCCAAGTCCCAGATTGCGGCGATGCCCATGTTATTCCTCCGTGATTTCCAGCACTGCGTATGTCTGTTCCGGGAACTTGCGGGCCATCATATTGCGATCCCTGTCAACGAGGGCTTTGTCCTCGCTCGTCTCCCCGATTTCGGCTTCGTCGCGGCTGCTGTACAAACCGCACGGCTTCCAGTTGCCCTCCTTACTTTTACGTACCAGCATGTATTTCTTTGCCATGTTTCTCTCCTTAAAATGGTAGTGTTTCTATCTCTGCTACGGTGTAGCCGTCTGCAATTCTAGCAGAAACCCACTCTTCGTGGGTCTGCCCATCATTCTTGCCAGTCGTAATCACGTCGCATGTCCCGAAGTTCCCTCCGGAGGTTAGGCGGCATATCGTTCAGGCCCATCTCTGCGTACATTGCGTCCACTGCATGCTCGCCACGCAGCTTCACGTCGGGCATCAGGCTCGGCAGTTCCCCGGAATCCAGATGCTCAGGGCCATCCGCGTAGTAGTCGATAGCCTCCGCTACCGGGTCATTTATCTCAAGTACCCTCATTGCCCTTGTAGTTGCAACGTACAGAAGGTTCTGTTCCATCTCCGGCAGACCGACCCACTCGCCGCCGTCGTAGTGGCTTGGGAAGTCGTCAGCCAGCAACACCTGATCGTGTTCGCGTCCCTTGGCCTTGTGAGCCGTAGTGTACACGATTGGTGCATTCGCCGGGTTATGAAACCCTTCCAACGTACGTACGAAGCGGAAGTAATCACCGCCTTCGATGATGTTGACGATGCGCTTCATCTCGCCAGTCATCTTCTCCGCCTCTTCCTTGTACTCCTTCCACGTCGGGTACGGCAGGATGTTCTCGTGCTTCACGTTACGCATGTCGTTCTTCGACAGGGCATATGCCGATTCCAGCAGGCGGAGGAAGTCTTTCACGTCGATTTCCAGACGGATGTTCTCGCCCTTCGCGATTGCAGCCACAGCCGTGTACAGCAAGCCGGAGTTCGTACGGAACAGGTACATATATGGCTTCGTACGGTCCACCACACCACGACCGATAATCGAGGGCATGTCGTCACGGCCCGTCAGCTTCATCTGGCCTTGCAGAACAGCCGTAGCCACATCAGCCACGCCTTGACCGAAGCGGAAGCTCTTCGTCAGGTATTCGCTATGGCCGTCGATGCGGGTCATGGCATTGATCGCACCACGCCAGCCGTAGATCGCTTGGCGACGGTCGCCCACGAGGATGATCTTCGAACCCTTCGATGCTTGCGTCATCACGATGTCCAGTACGCAAGGAGTGCTATCCTGCGCCTCGTCCAGATAGACGATGTTGTACGGCAGACGCGGCTTGGACAGTTGGAACAGCTTCAGGTACGTATCGTGCGTTGCCAGCACAGGGCTACCCGGTTCGATACGATCTTGCCACAGACGCTTCGCGAGACGCAGCACGTAGTCCGCCGACGATGGGTCAGCCTTGATGGCCTTGTCCATGTCGAAACGCGGCAGATGGTTCGCGGTAATCTCCATGTCAGCGGATTGCTCGAAGCGTTCCACGGTCTGACGCACGAACAGGCCGACAGCGTTTTCCGTGATAGCGAGCGTTCCCAGCTCCATGTCCATGATGCAGCCGATCTTGTAGAAGCGGGCGATTTCCGTGCCGGTGAAGGCGACGTTGACGTAGCCACCCTTCGGACGGGACAGTTTGTCTTGCAGGCCACGGCCGAACTTAGCGTAGGCAAGGCTGTGAGTGGTCTTGCACGCCACGTGGTTCGGGAAGCGTACGGTTGCTTCGGTAGCAGTCACCTTGTTGAAGGCGAGGTAGATCGAGGACTGGATGACCGACTTCGAAATCTGTTCCAGAGTCGAGGTCTTGCCGGAGCCTGCGCCTGCTTCGATCTTCACGATGTCGTACGTCTGCACAGCGACGATGCAGGCTTGTTGTTGAGTGGTTGGTTTCATGTGTTCTCCGTTGGTGATTGGTTAGTAGGCTATTCTACACAAGTAGCATTCCTTACGCAAGCGTCCCAGACGCAATTCGTTCGCGTTTTTCCTTCAAGCGTTGGAAGTCTTCATTAAACTTTTCCAGAGAGTAGGGATTGCTATCATTGTACCCGAGTAACACTTTCAATATCTCACTCGTGTCGTTCCACCCTGAAGCCTCTACCCTTGCCTCCCGTTCTTCCGCCTCGATAGCACGAATCCGGGCCTTCGCCCTTTCCGCCCTGCACTCTTCTCTGTACTGCTCCGGGGTCTTTCCTCTTGCCGGGTGGTTGAGTTTGAGTTCAATACCGCGCTTCAAGTCCCGTTCACAACGCTCCAGTTCACGCCCGACAGGCAGCGTACCGGAAGGTTTTACGTCAGAGTAGTGGTTCAAAATACAGCCATTCGCAACCATGTACTCAAGCCAGTCTGCTGCGTCTTCAGGTTTGTCATACTCATACTGGGATTTGTTGCTGAGGCTGGGACGGTACTGGCCGTAAGCGGTCTTGGTAATTTTAGCTTTAAGCGGTTTCATAGATACTCCGTTGTCGAATTCGGCCATTATACGTAGGTAGCGCTACAAAGGCAAGCTCTCACAAAAAGAAAAGCCACCCGAAGGTGGCAGACCCGCCCGGAGGGCGGTTCGTTGTCAGCAGCCGTTGTCGCCAACGAGCCAGATCAGTAAGAAGATGAGCAGGAACAACAGCGCATCCTCCGCCAGCACGAGCATGAGTGCGAACAGAATGACGATTGCCAGGAGCATAGTGTTGCCGCCTTATCGTGCGGCGCTGTAGTACAGCTCTTCGATCCACTCACGAGGAACCTCTTGACCTGCCGTATGTGTAGCCACGATGCCGTCCAGCAGTTCCTTCGTACGGTCAGCTTGTACCTGATCCTTGGTGCGTACCAGTACCGGAGCTTCCGGTTTTACCAGCTCAAAACGCGGACGCCAGTGTCCAATTGGGCAGTAGTGCCCTACGATCTGGAGACAACCATAATCACTTTCCACTTCGTAGATGTTGCCCTCTTCGATGCCTCGTGCTGCGCCGATCCCGTTAATGCAACGGATTTTATCGCCTGCTTTGAAAGTCATTTCTTCTCCTTGTGTAGTTTGCTATGCAGGAAGGTAGACGTAATGCTACCAAGCCCGCCGCCGAGGCCGATTGCCAGAACAACCAACCCCATTCCGTTGTGGACCACGTTTAGCAGGATGATAGCCTCACATACAGCCATCACCATGCTCGTTGGCAGAATCCACCAGTACTTCTTGTGAATCACGTTGAGCTGCTGAAACGACCGCAGCCCAATGTTCAAGAAGCTAGTAAGAAACGCTAGGAAGTAAATCATTCCTGATCCAGCGTGTAATGCTTCGGTGTCTTGCCCGCATGCAGCTCGTTGAGGGCTTTCACCTTCGCCTTCAGCATGTCCAGCTCCTTCAGGTAGCCCGACATACGGAGCCGGTCATCGATCAGCATACCAGCAGCACGAGCTTCCAGCAGGATTGCCACGTTCGCCAGCACGCCACCCAGATTCGGCACACCGTCAGCCGGATCGTCTTCCTGTCCGCATGCCCACGCCAGCAAGTGACGCATTGCAGCAGCGATGTAGATCGACGCTTCCACCGGAGTGTTGGCGAAGTTGGCCTTGCCGTACTTCAGCGAGCCGTTGTACAGGCCGAGTGCACCGTACGCGGATGCCAGCGGGCTCCACATATTCAGCGGGACAGACTGAACACCGTACTGCTTCTTCGGGTTCGTGCCCGGAGTGCCTGCGTCGATTTCCGCACACATATGCATGAATTTTTCACCGGACGACATGGCGGACACTGGGATTGCCAGTGGTTTGCCGATGCTGTCAGCCAGTGCATCCACCATCTCTTCCTGCGTGACGATTTTCGACTCGCGTTTGGGCTTCGGATAGCCCAGCACCTTGTAGCTGACAATCGTACCATTGCCGGTTTCACCCCAGTAGACGTTGCCTGCGCGTTCCGTCCAGACCTCACCGTCACGCATCTTGATGGCGACGATAACTTCCGGATCGACCGGGCAACCGTCGTGCGTCTTCTTGGTAGCCGTGGCATCCCACTTGCGCAGAGCACGGCGTTTCTTGGAAGCCTTGTTTTCTTCTTTACGAGCGGCGGAGTACGCCGCGACGGCCTTGCTCAGTTCTTCGAACGTCGTCTCCCGCCACTTGTTGCCCTTCGCCACCGACGGATACAGGAACATCTGGTTGTAGAGGTTGACGTAGATGAACCGGATGTCGTCCGAGTTGTCCACTTCACGATCACCGCCACGAGCCTTCCGGAAGCCCAGCTTGTACATCAGCTTTTGCGCTGCAACGTACTCGGAGACGTTCGCCACACGGATGAACGAGCATTTGAATTTCGACGTGATTGGGTTGGTTGCTTTGCTCATAATTTCTCCTTGGTTTGCCCTAACGGGCTTGGTTAGAAAGTACGTAGCTTACACTACGTACGTTCGTTTGTCAAAACTCTTTTGTACCGTTCTTCGAAAGCCAATCATCCTTGTCCCACATAGTGTGGGTTTCGTTTGAGTAGTAGTATTCCCCTGCAACACCTGTTTTACCAGTCCAACGGATTTTGCTGGCCTTCATCCGGGTAGTATTTCTTTCAATCTCATCCTCTGCTTCCTTGTTGCGAGTGAACAACAGGTTGCAAGCGCCCGACTTGAAGATGGACGAACTACCTTGCATGTCCTCTTCGAACAGGTCTGCACCAGTCGAGTTGGCCTTCTGTCCGCCACCGCTCTTACGGACGTGGTTGACGTTGATGAACGTTACGTCGTGCGACTTGAGCATGCCCTTCATCCATTTCAGGAAGACAGCTTGCTCTTCGTTCGTCATACCGTCCAAAATGTCCTGCAACGGGTCCAGAATGATGAGTTGGCAACCGCAAGCGATAATCAGCTCTTCGATCTTCGCCTTCATCGATTCAAGGCCACCGTCACGGTCCTCGATAAGATAGAAGCGGTCCGTACCATCTGGCATGAAGTACAGCTCTTTTTCCTTCTCCCGAACGTAGTCGGAGTCGAGGTATGCCAGCTTGTCCGTCTCGTCTTCGATCAGGTCGATCTTCCGTCCGACGTGTCGGCTCAGAATCTTCGTACCGTACTGTCCGCTGTCGCTTTCGAGCGTAACGATACCTACCTTGTACGGACTGTTGAAAATCCAGTAGTACGTCATCTCGTCAACGATGGTGGACTTGCCGGTGCCGGATGCGGAGCCGAGGTTGATGATCGTCTTGAGCGGGAAGCCCCCGGCCATCATCTTTTGCAGCTTGTGCATGAACGGAGGCAGCGGAATCTTCTTCATCCCGGCAGCTTCACGAATCTTATCGCCCAGCCCGCTCGATCCCACGATACCGTCAGGCGTGTACGGCTTGGCCTTGAAGTAGTTGTTGACGAACTCCTTCTCCAGCCCTGCCTGCAACATCGCGTTCGGGTCTTTACGGGACCACTTGGCGACGTACACTTTACCCTTCGGCAGTACCTTCGCGTACTTGTGCATGGCCTTCTCGCCCGCTTCGTCGTTATCCAAACCGATGATGATGCGGTCGAACTTGTTGAACCATTCGTACTGCGCCTGAATCTGCTTGACGCTACCACCTTCACCTACAGTTGGGGACACGACCGGGACAGCATCGTAGCCTTTCGACTCTTGGTACTCCGCCAGCATTTGGTAGGCCGACAGTTGGTCTACCTCGCCGCCGACGATGACGACTACACGGCCACCATTGGGGAACCGGAATTGCCCCACGAGGTCGCAGTCCTTGCCAACAACTCCAACGGGACCGCTGAAGTCTTTAGGGAACTGTCGCACCTTGTATCCGACAAGCTTTCCGCCGATTGTGGTAGGGACGTACTGTGCGTCCGGTTCACCAGTCTCTTCGTCGTAGGTGTAGCGGACGCCGAAGAACTTGTTGGTGTCGTCCTTGATGCCACGCCAGCCCTTCGACTTGATGCCGGTGTATGTCTTGATCTGTTCATTCTCTTCCTTAGTTAATGGTTCTTTCGTACTCACTTCGTCCTCGCTTTCATCTTCATCATCAATGCCGCGTGCTTCTCTTTCTTCGTCACTGAGGATGGTGAACTCACACGCGTGACAGTACGCCCCTTTGCCCTCGCCATAAACTTGCAAATTGTCCTTCGCCGTATCCCGACCGTTCCGGGCACAGCGAGGACACTGGCAATTATGGGGATACGACAGGTCGATGCCCCATTTGTTTTCCATGCTTACCTCTTACGTAGTCGGGACATCAGCTACCTTGAACACAGCGTTCACTTGTTCAGCGATCAACCGGGCAAGCAGGACGTGTTCGTACTGGGTCACCCCTTCTTCCATACGAACTTCAAGGTAGTGAATCCACGAGCGAATTGTACCATTGACGTACGCCCGACTCATGGTATTACCTTCCGGAAGCGGAGCACGGGCAACCTCTTTTGCGATGCCTTGCTCCAGCGCCCATTTGTATGTATCCAGCGCCAGATCGATAACTACTTGCTGGCGGCGCTTCCATTCTGCTTCCAGCTCGACGTTATCCACGAATACGCTGTTCTGCCGGTTCTGCGTGTCCTGCATGCGCAGATCACGTAAGCAGAAAGCGTTCTGCAAAGCTGTCACATCCGCGTAGCGTTGGCTGAACTCTTGGAACGCGAACGAACGGTGACGAAGCAGTTGTCGGGCGATGTCACGAGTACATTCGACTTCTACCACGGCATTTGCCATTTCGAACGGCGACCAGTGCTTGTGACGCTTCAGGTAGTTCAGTAGCTTCTCTGCCGTATCCATGTTGAACTGATTGGAAGGGTTACTTACCCTTGCGCAGAACGCAATAAGCTCTGCGGCCGAGTCGATACCTTCGACAACTGGTTGTGTTACTGCGATGAGTCGTGCTTTAAGCATGTGCCATGCCTTTCTGTATAGCCAGCGCCTTCTGAATTGAGTTGCGCTATGGCTTTTGTTCTAGAATCGATGGCGAGGCGTTTTGCCTCACCTTCGCCGTATTTTGATATTGAGAACGTTTTACTTTTGTGCTTACCTTCGAGGTCTAGCCACTGAGCTATCCAGTATGGGCTTCCCGCTTTCGGTGTATATCGCCCTACGCCATGAATGCCTGACGAGTTGTTACGCCTCGCTTTCGAGTTCCGGCAATTCACTGCGGTAGTAACAATACGAAGATTGCTACCTCTGTTGTTAGCTCCGTTGCCGTCTTCGTGGTCTACCTTAGCGTCAGCAGGCACACTACCGTTCAGCAGGCAATAGACGATCCTGTGAGCTTGATAGGTAATACCATTTAGCGTCAGTTTGTAATACCCTGCTCCCTCGTCGTAATTCCCAGCATCATCCCCAGCACGGGCATTAAACATTCCGTTGCCAAATGGTCGATCAACTGACCATCTAAGGCAGGACTTGCTGGCTTCATCATAGTAGAGGATCGTATTAAAGTCCTCACTTTTTAGCTCTCGTGTGCCCACGTTCCTCCTTTAATTCGAAAAAAGCATGCTTTCCGATGGTTAGAATTCGTTTCATCTTGGACGCCCAAGATGGGTGTACTTTGTTGCTATGAAAGTACGTAGCGTTACCAGCTACAGGTGCTATTCTACGCACTTTCGACAAGCGTTGCAACATCTCTTCGGTCGCTGTCAACCTCATGCCGCGATGGTAGCCAGAGAACTGGTAAGGTTCCTTCACTACCTCGCAAGCTGTAAGCTTACGTATTTCCATCCTGTGCTTGACGACATCGTACACGGCACGCTGGCCCCGTAGCGGTTCACCACGGGCTTCGTCATTGATGACCCATGCCATGCAGATGTCCTCTCGTGTGATGGCTTTCGCCACCGGGATGTGCGGCGGGGTTGCCAGCGTGTTCGTGACCAATGATGTACATAGCACTACCACACTAAGCAACCGTCGCATATTAACCCTTGTGCAGAAGGTATTCGTTCGAAATGACCTTGAAGCTGAAGTCCTTGTCGGCCGCTTTGAACACAACGCCTTCACGCATCACACCCGGATTATCGCCTTCGCCCGACGCGTACGTCAAGAGCTTTTGCACGACATCTTCGCCTTCCTTCAGTTGCAGGATGTTGCGCAGCGTTCCACGGTCCACGATGGTAGCGTGGTTGATACCGTAGATGTCAGCGAACACAATGCGCTCCAGCGGGAGGAAGTACTCTTGCCGGTCGATCTGGAAGATGTCGAACAGGTGGAATTCCACGTCCTTCACCTTCTCGTAGTTGCCTTGGATGTCCGGAGCAACCAGCTCGCCTTGCAGGGCGATGGAGCCTTCGAGGGCAATCGACACGTCGTTCTTCAGCTTCTCGATGAGAGGCTTGGCAGCGATATGGAAATTGCTGTTACCTTCCAACGGCAGCAGGACGTTACGCGAGCACAGGCCGTACACTGGTTCAGCCTTCTTGCGCAGCACGAAGTTCTTGATGCGAGTGAACAGCGATTGCTTGCCTTGCACCAGAGCTTTCGCGTCTTCGTAGTATTCGCTACCCGGAACGACGCGGAATACCGTCAGACTGGAGCCATCCTTCTTCACGGTTGCTTCGAACTTCGTGTCGAGGTTGGCTTCGATCATGTGACCGTAGTTCTGAGCACGCTCCTGATCCGTCTTGCGGATGAAGTACGGGAACGAGCGAGTCTTCGAAGCGGTCGGGCCGTTGTTGGTAGCCTTCTCTTCCGGCGCTTCCCATTTCTGGACGCCCAGCGCTTCAGTTACGTCCATGCCACGGCTTTCAGCCGGGATTTGCTCATAATGCGGGACCACGCTTAGAGGCAGCAGCAGACCTTGCGACAGCGTTTTGCGCAGCTTGATCGTCTTCAGGCGCTCGCCCTTCACACCGTTGAATTCCTTCGGATCGTAGCCTTCTTTCGTCAGGAACGGTGCGATGGTGTTCGGCACCCACGAGTCGATTTCGAAGTAGACGGCCAGTTGGCCTTCGGTGAATTCGCCCTTCTTCACGACGACTTGCCAGCCATCGACCAGAGCGGTTTCGATCTTGTCTGCACCAGCGATGGGCAGGATTTGTTTGATACGGCGAATGGTCGCTAGTTTACGTTCAGCCATTGTTCTTCTCCTTGGTTGTTTGGTAGGAAGCGCTATATTACTTCCTACGGTTCAATTTGTCAAGTAGCACTACGAATTATTCGTAGCGGTACACGCTGTAGTTCAGGACAGTCTTGCCATCTCGGTTGACAACACTACCTTGCGATCCGAGGTAGCTGTGGACCTCCCAGCCTTCCTCTTTGCCATGTCCCTCCAGCCACTTCACCAGCTCTTCCTTCTTGCTGTACCCGGACAGAGGGCATTCGATTGACCGCTTCTCCGTGATCTTCTGCTTCCCCACGATGTCCAGCTCATTCACCACAGCGTTCACGTCGATGTAGGCGAGGCCGGTCAACGCCATCATCAAATCATGCGGCTCGATGGGTATTTCGAGAAATGTAGCACGGCTCGCTTCATCCTGAACACGAATGTTCATCTTGTCGTTACTGTCCCTCGTAATCGAGAGGTTTGCTTTTATCGCCTGCATGTCAACCTCCTTGCTTCGCTGCTTCGAGCTGTGCGTAGATGCGGTCCGCCGTATCAGCGTGAGCGTGCATCTTGTCCAGCCGTACTTCGATGAAGATCGGAAGCGATAGCGAAGGCTTCTTCCGGTCGTCCCGCGACTGCGTGATATCGTTCGCTTCCACGGTAACAACGAAGTCGATGATGTTCTCCTTGAACGCCCAGTAATGCTTACGATCCGCATCCGTGAAGCCGGAGCCACACGCACACTCGATAGCACCGTCTTCCGATTGGATGTAAATACCGCCCAACATGCCAGCAGCCTTACCTTCACCCTCGTAGACGCCAGTACAGCGCATCTCCACTTGGAACTTGATCTTCAGCTTCACCATGTCTTTGCTCGTTCCGTCCTTCCACAGCGAGGCAGGGTCTTTGATGATACAGCCTTCCAACCCTTCCTGCAAACGCTTCTGGTAGATAGCGAACGCTTCCTCCAACGAACCAACTTCGTCCGTCTGGATCATCGTAATCTGTCCACGCGACAGTTTGGTTACTTCGTAGATCAACGAACGGAGGCGAGTGTCGTAGTCACGGTTCGATTTGCCAGCGACGAATTCTTCCTCGGTCAGTAAATCCCACGCTTCCATGCGAACAGACTTCGTCAGATCGAATTTTTCGCCGTCTTTCAGGGCTGAGTTCAGCAGGCCGTTGGCTTCTTTACGTTCCAGCCCGATTTCTGCCTCCTTGCCGTCCACGTAGCAGTGTTCGTTGACCAGCAACTCACCGACCAACACGGTTCCCGGCTTCATGCCGTAGGTGAGCTTTTCAGCGAACCACTGCGGATACTTCGACCCCTGCCGCGTAATGACATCCACGGAGCCGTCGAGACGCTTCACGACGTACGCGAACGAACCGTCTGCCTTGGTCTGGACGTAGAAGCGCTTCAGCTTGCCGAACCGTTCACGAGCCTTCGCGTCCAGCAGCGAGCAACGCTGGTACGGAGGCAGGAAGTACAGGTCGGGCCACGTCTTCAGTACCATCGTATCACCTACGGATGCCCCGATGGAGCGCTTCAGCATCAGGCCCAGCAGCTCTTGCCCTTCCGGGTTCAGCGCTGACGCATGGCCTTTCAGGCGGTTGACAGCTTCCGTCCCGGTGTACACGCGATTCGACAGATGCTCCATGAAGCGCATATCTGCCTCACCGAACTCTGCAACACCGAATCCGGGCGTCAGCTTCGGCAGCTTCGATTGGTAGTAGTTGATACCTACGTCATACACTGCCTTCATGTACGCCTTGAAGTTCTCGTTGCCCTTGTTGGCGTCGAGGATCGCTTGCTTGGCAATGTTGCCCTGAGCCGTTTGCAGGCTCTTGACGATGGTGTACGTATTGTTCACGTCGATTTCTCCTTGAGAATTTTAATCATGTTGTCCAGCATCAGGAAGCGCCATGCCTGAATTTGTTCGCTCGTCATAAGGTTTACCTTATGATCCCCGAACTTCCTGAGGAGGAAGCACGTCAGGTAAACGTTGTTATGGATGTGACGTTTCACAAGCTCCGTCAGCTCATACGGACGGGAACAGGACCGCCCGTGCAGGGAGCATGTAGCTTTGGTCAGCGCGAAGCACACATACTCTTCCTTCCGGTGCGGGGCGAATGGCCCTTTACCATTCCACAAAATTTCCTTAGCCTTCTCGCAAATGCGAATGAGCTGCGCTTTGGTGTACGTATTGGACATTATGCAGCCTCCAGTTGTGCATTGTAACGTGCGATGAGGGTATCGATCATTTCGATCCGTGCAGCTTCGACAATCGGGTCGTAGTTGTCGTAGTGCTTGCCGTTCTTGTCGCTGAGCCAGTTCTGGACGCCAAAATGATTATCGATGTACTTGCTGATGTCATCGCAGATCGCCACTCCAGCGTCCGTGGTGTTGTACTCCAGTTGGCAGTTGATGTTGTCGCAAACGTACGGCGAATCGTTGCTTTGCGCTTGGCGCAGTTCCTTCACTTCCTTGAGGATGTCGATCTGTTGTTGCAGTTGGGCCTTGTCAAACATTGTTCTCTCCTTCGGTTGGTTGGTGTGGTTCGCATTTTCCGTGAAATTTTTTCCGGTGTCAAGTAGGTAGTGCTACTTATTTTCGTCTCCGGACGATTTTCGAAATCCAATATGGAAATCAAAATACCCGATTTCTGTAGGGGATGGGGAAAATTTTACTTCTTTCTTATATATAGGTAGCTCTACTGACATCAACAACTACATAGGAGTTGCTACCAATACATCAAATGTTTAGGTAAAGCAACTCCCTCCCCTATGATGTTTCTCATAAGAAATGTTATAAGCAATGTTGTCTTTTCACTACGTATTCGCTAGTTTTCCTCCGTTTAGACAATGCAGCAGCTAGGAAACCTTAAATTTCCTAGCTTTTTGAACAACTTTTAAGCAGAAAATCCGTGTTTCTGAGTACAGGTAATCTTCCACCCACTTCTCACTTTACACGAAACCGTGGCGTCCTGCATGCCGCACGATTGAAAATACTGTACGCATATCCATCTTTACGTAACAAAGATAGTAAATATGTAATGCTCCTGTCATATCGATATGCAAGTAGTGCTACCTCGTTTCTTACGTAACTCGTTGATTTGTAGGAGCGAACCTACGCGACGTAGGACAGATAGGACGAAGGAAGTGTTACGTGGGTGTGAACCAAACTTTATTTTTGTGTTCTGTTGTATCGTCACAACGTTGTTATCATATTTTTATCAAAAACTGGCTGTACGATTGATTTCACCCCTTGCAATCTTCCTCACTAGGTATAAACTTCGATCTGTCCACTGCAACAACGGACGCAAGCAACAGTTAAACCTTGTGTTCACCAAGCCCTTCAGGGCAAACCCTTATAAGGAACTACATCATGGCTACCGACATCCTCTGCCGCTTCGACCCCGCACAACAAGCTCCGGTCGTCTTCCTGCGCGATTCGATCAACGGTAACAAGATTCAAGTGTGGAGGGGCACCGGCAAACCGGAGTTCATGCCGCTGGACTACTACAAGATGACCTCGCCCCTGTCCGCTGACGACGAGCGCGTCCTGATGGAACGCTTCAAGCAAGCGACGGGCAAGCAAGATCAGGTGATCCGCATCACGCACCGTATGCCGCGTACGTCGCGTCCGCTTCCTAACGTACTGGCTGCTGCAACGGCTCCGGCTAGTGTTGTGAACGAAGACAAGCAACCCCCGGCCACGCAACGTAAGAGTACTGCCAAGCCCATCGACGCACAGAACGCTCCTAGCGGCCCTACAGGCGATTTGCCGAAGGCTGGCGAGGTTCCGGCTGCACTGCCTGCTTCGACGGCTCCTACGCCCGCTCCTGTCGATCCTAACGAACCTCCTAGCGCTGCCATGTTCCGCCGCATCAAGGAACTGAACGCACACATGGCACAACTGACGGCCACGATCCAGAACGCTACCACGGATTACGAGGCAACGAAACAGGCGTGCAAGGAACTGACGGCGGAGTTCGAACAGCAGATCGAACGCGAGTCGCAAGAAGAGTTGCGCAAACGCAAGGAAATGCTGGCACAGGTGACGGGGTTCTCCGATCCGCTCGCACAGGCTGCACAGGCGTTGCACGACACGGAGACAAAACCGGCTGCACAAGCTCCGGCAGAGCAACCGAAAGCTGACCCGGCTCCAGCTACGAAGTCCACGCGAGGGGCGAAAGGCCAGTTCCAACGCTCGCCCGCACCAGCTAAGAAGAAATAAACCCGCACGGGTTAGCCGTTGTGCGGGACAGGATGATGTGATATCGTTTGATTTCCATCAACTCCTGTCCCCTACGACGTGATATGAAAACTCTTCTCGACATTCCCGCCATCTGGCGCGTCGTCAACCAGCCAACCCCGGCATGGTATCGCCTCAATGTCACCCTCGGCCTGTCCGTGTGGCGTCCTCGCAACAAATTCTTCCCCGGCTGATTTCTGCACAAAACCCTTGACGGGTTTTTCATCGGCCACTATCATACGTAGCACTACTTAACGACGCACGGCGTCACAACCAACTAGGGAGCAAGACCATGCAAGGCAACTTCAATTTCGAACGCATCACCCGCAAGAACTCCAACCAGCGTCCGCCGCGTGGCGAACAGCAGGAACCGAAGCAGGCGCAGAAACGCGGTAAGCAGTGGACCCGCGAGAACGATAAGCGGGAACAGTCGGAATTCTTCAACGCGTTTCAGTAAGTAGTGCTACCAGTGTATAGGCCCGCTATTGCGGGCCTTTATTTTTTGTAGTACGATGTAATTTCACCAACTAAGGAGGACTGAAATGCCCATGACAGCTAGTGAACGCGAAATGCTCGCGAAACGTGACGACCTGTTGACGCAAGGCGAGCGCATGATTATCTCGCAAGCGTTGGACGATCTGGCGTTCCGTGCGAGGACGGAAGGAATCCCGGTACGAAACGACGACACGTTGGCAAAGCTCGAAGCAGCGTTCATTCGCTATCTGCTTGATTGCAAGGGTGTAGATACCAGCGTTGTGTACCACGGCTATCCAGCCCTCGATATCGACAAACGCCTGTGGCAAGATCGTCCCATGCACATCCGTGCCAAGAACGAACGCCGGGTTGTTTATGCCCTCCTGACGAAAGTGTTGGAGGCAGGGTTCACTATCGACAACGTGTACGACGGCGAGGAACGCACGAAGGCTACCACAGTCAAGGATGCGATGGAACTGATCTTCAACCTCGATACCTCGTACGTGTGGGTGAAGAAGGAAGGGTTCCGGCCGCACTACATGCTGTTCGTCCTCGGGAACGCTGACGACGGGTCCGAAGCACTGGCCGACTGGTCATACAGCGAAGACGATCTGGACGGCTTTAACGCGCTCCTGAGCGGTTTTGACAGCTCGACCGTAGTGTGACGCGCCCCGCGTAAAATTTCCCGCCAAAACGCGCCCCGGCCCTTGCTGGGGCGTTTTCGTTTGTGGAATAGTTTTCGAAATCCGATATGGAATTCAAAAGTCAGAATTTCTACAGGGGATGGGGAATTTTTGAGTCTCTTCTTAAAGAGAAAACCCGCCAATCCGCCCTCAGAAACAGGCCGAAACGGTGGAAAGTTGCTCAAAAGCACTTTTTGTGGATAAAATGTGGATAACCTGTGGACAACCACGGAAAAGCACGACCGTTCTGTGGACAACTTGTCAAATAGCACGGTCGTTCGGTCACAATGTTGCTCTGACGGCAGGTTATCCACAGGCGATAGCCTAACGCCTATCATATAACGCCAGCCGATAGGAAAGCGCTATCTTCTACCGACTGCTAGGAACCGATAGCAAACAACGAATCCTATCGCTAGGGTGGAATCGATAGCAAAGTACGCGATGCCGTCCGGCGTACGTAGTGTTAGCAACCTAGCAATACTTTTCCTTTCGGCAATAGTCGGCCGATGGGCTACATTGCCCATAAGTAACGCTTCTTACATCTGGCACGCATACCAGAATGCCCACTGTATCAGCGCACGAGCCATACCGGAATGTGACGCCGCGTCCCTTAGTTCGCCGTCCCGGCGTAGTGTGGTAAGTAGTGCTAACTGGCACGCTACTTGCCTATGCAATACCTGTGCCATGTTGCTACGATAGAACGAAATGTTTCCTACATAGCACTCTTATACAAGAGTAGTCCTATGTCTTATATAAGACTGAAATGTGCTCTTGTATAAGACTCAAGTTGTTGATTTTAAAGGGAAAACACGGAATCGCCTGTGGATAACTCGTCCATTGTGACGCGGTTTTCATGTAAATTTCACAGAAATAAACAGGCTGATTTACATGCTCAACCCCGAAAACGCATGATTTTGGGCAAAAGTTATCCACAATGGCATAGCGTTTAAACGCGTTTTAAGGGGGCGCCATTGAGTTATCCACAGTGACCTAGCCCGCCATATCAACCATGCCCGAAAAACGTCTCTACGGCGTTTTACTGTATAAAAACACAGTATCCGAAAATCGGCCTTGGCACGGTTCTTGCTACGCGTGCGCGTACGCCTGTGCATGCACGTGCGCGCCTTTTCCTTTTGGGCTCACGGACTGGCCCGAATCCCTGTTACAAATTATTTTCGAAAAGGGATTGCGCATCCCTAAATCAGCCCTTAGAATGGAGTCTCACTAGTACAGAACGCTACTAGTGAGATGGGGCAAAGCCATAGGAGCTAACCCCGTGCGAAGTGGCGGATGCCTCTAGATGGATAGCACGGGACAAAGCAAATGCGGGGGCGCCGATAAGTCTGCTCTATAACAATTCATCAGTAAGACAATGATGTCATAGCCGTTCAAGAGGACGCACTAGGCATAATCACGGGGAACGCTGGGAAGCGTACCCTTGGGCGGGTAGGAACGCTGGGAAGCGTGCCGTTGATCCGCATCACACTAGCCAATCGTGATGATTCGCTAGCACAGTTGATAAAACTAGGAATCGTTAGAAATAGCGATTCCGAATTTATCACCTGACGGAGTAGAAAATGGGAATCGAAGTCTTGAACAAATCGCAAGTCAAAGAAATTGAACGTCTCGCGATCTACCATGCGTTCGGAGACATGACTGATACCGTGGCGCGTGGCTTGTCCGCATTGATTCGGGCATCTCGCACCAAAGCGCAACGTGCCGCATTGATGGAATATGCGGGGTTGTTCGGCGTGAAAGATCATAAAGAATTCATCATCTAAGGGTAATTAAATGAAAGCACATAAAGACTTGCGTTCCGCAATCATGAATGGAATGACGCCGGAACAGCAAAAAGAATTGGCAACCCTGATTACTGAATATGCAACGGCCGCTAAAGATTACGGAATGTCGATTGCTGTAAACGGTCCGAACTTGCAAAACAACTTGCAACGGGCAAATCGTGCATGGAACGAATTGGGGTTGATCGGATTGCCCACAAAATTCTAACATTTCAGATTAAAGCGCTACGGGTTAGCGCTTTTGTATGTGATGTTTAAAACGGAGGTACTAAAATGCGCTTGGTTCAAATTGTCCAATTACCGGATGTCGCGAAAACGGGCCGTTCTGTCTATATCCGCAAGGATGCCGAAACGGCCGAATATGTTTGCCAGTTGCACGAGCATGGCAAACATTACGAACCGGCCGATTATTTCACGCCGGATTATGTCGATGCATTGGGCACGGCACGCGAAATGTGCAAACCCGTAACCGTGAAAGGGTAAACGATGTTTATCAATTGGGAAATTAGTATCTGGCAAATGTCGCCGGAATTTCAGGCGGCGGAAATGCAACACATGGATAACTTGCCTCCGTCGTTTGATGAGGCAATTTACTTTGATTGCATGATGTTGTTTATGGGCCTTTAACATTCCAAGCTATAGCGCATTATGTGCGCTATGTCGTGTGATGTTTAATCAAGGGGAAATAATGAAGAAATTCAAAAAAGCGCTTATCTCGTTTATCGTGGAAAGCGCAAATTGCCTTGCACCGTACACTATCCGCAATTCTCATTTCAAAACGGTACATTCGGCATGGTCCTATAATGCCGCAATCGAATGGCTTAAATGCTATGACGCTCGCAAGTTCGGAGCTACGCATGTCTATAACTTCAATGGCGAATTGATCGCATATAAGGGGATTTAAAATGCATAGCATCAAATTCAACGCATCGACGGCAACCACGTATCAAGATTTTGATACACCTGAAGAGGCAATAGCGCAGGTTGAAAGCATCGGGGCCGGTACTGTGGTTAAGTTTGTTGGTTCGGCCAATATGCCCCACTGTTTACCGGAAATCGTTTATCGCTCGTGCGCAATGTGGAGTTACCAGAACGGCGAATGGTGGAGCCATTACATTTTCAGTGGAACCGGCGAAAAGCTTGAAAAGGAAAAACCCCACAATTAAGAGCTAATCAGCTATAGCGTATGGATGCTAACGCATCCGTGCGTTATGTCGGATTCTCTTATCCGGACAATCAAAAACAACTAGGGAACAAAATGACTTTCGCACATATCAACAATATCGAATCGGCACGCCGTAACCTGTCCAACTTCGTTATCGTCAAAGCACGCGAGGCGGCCGCTAAGGTAGGTTTTGGCTACGTCGATGTACCGAATGCACCGAATGACTATGACGAGCTTAAAACGGCGTGGAACGCCTCTAAATCGTCCCGTATGGCCTTGCCAGTGTGGAACGGGCAAAGCGACAAAACGATTTATAACAATCCCGGCGCAAATTACGCTTTCCGTTTCTGGCATGACGTTTTGCATTGCGTCTTGAACAAAGGATTTACGACGGCTGAAGAGATTGCAATCGGTGCAATCCACGTGAAAGAAGTTCAAGAGGAATTCGGGCATGATTCGCTTGAAGCATTGATGATGTACGCCGACACTATCGGCCAAAGCATTTACGCGATGTCCCATAACGGCGAATTCCCCGACGATCAAATGGCGTGGGTTGCAACGCAATTGCCCGGTTACATCGCACGTTTGAATATGCCTGTATCGGACGATTGCGAAGTTTTGGAAATGGCGTAACTCAATGTATGCCCGTGTTAATGCGTGGCATACGTAGATTTACTCTAATCCAACCAAGAGGAATAACAAAATGCTGAAAATCAAAATGAAACACGATGAGGACGGTGCGGTAATTTCCCTTTTCAACGGCGATAGCGAAATTCTGTGCTTTCCGGCCATGCTCAATAACTTTGAACCTCCGGAATTGGACGAAGCAAAAGCCATTATGAACGGCGACGGGCTGAATATGGGGCCGATTGAATCCGTTACTGTTTACCGGATCGAAAACAAGAATAACGGAAAGGGTATGTATAACTGCGAACCGTATCCGGGTTTGGGGGAATGCCCGTTTTACGACAACAGCAAAAATAAACGTCTCCACCCGTCGCCGTTTGTTGATACCAAATTAGCGCGGCAATTGTCGGCACGCGGATTGATTAACCCTGATCCGCTTTGGATGATGTTTCACGGCACGCCATTGACTGAAGACGCGCAGAAATGGCGTTATGGCTTCGCAAGCGTGGAACAAGCGCGTATGTGGTTGCACGACGACAAAATCATTAAGTGGCTGGCCGATAATGATTTCATCGTTACCGAATTCAAGGTTAGCGCATTAAATGCAATGGTAGGCAATACGCAAGTTATGTATATGCATGCACCGTCGCGTAAGAAACATCACGACATCAAATCGTTTTTCAATATCTAATAACCCGGAAAGGAATAATAAAATGCTTCGTCATAACGCCTCGCCACTTCGCCGTAAAAACAAACTGTCCGTCATGCCGCAAGCGCAAGAGCGTACGCCGTTCGTAATGAAACTGGCTGCACGTATCAACGTTATTCGGCCCGTTTGCAATTCCATGTTCGGAAAGGAGCATTCGTTACGGCATCGCCTGATTACAGGCGCAACAGTAGCAATTACCGGCGTGCTGATTTCCAAGATGCTAGGACACTCGGAAAATCACGTGCTGGAATATGCTGGCGATGCAATCGGTTACGGGTTGCATGGTTTGGGAATTACGCCATTCATTGAATGGGCCGCAAAAACGTATGAGGAAATGTAAGAGCTAATCAGCTAATGCCGATAATGTCGGCATTGTCGGATTCTTTTATAGGAGGCATGCCGCAATGAAGTTATTAAACAATGACGGTTCGCCAATCGGAATGTATTTTCGAAAGCATGGCAAATCGTCTTTCATCATTCGCGTTATGGGCGAATTTCAACAAACGGATTTTGGCGTCACGCCGGATAACATCGCGGACACGTACGAGAAAGCGATAGATAAGCGCCTAGAGCTTTTGGGGATGTCGGACGATGCGGACGCATGGCAAACGCTTGCAAGCGCCTACGGTGCGTTCCTGACGCGTTACGGCATCACGATTAAACAAGTGACTCATTTTGAGTTTGAAATTAAGGTGAAATAATGGGCTACGATCAATTTGGCAATGTGTTTGAATCGTTCGGTGACTTAATGCACAAAGCAGGGTTAAACGTAGTCCGCCCGAAATACAGCTACACGTTTAAACGCATCCATACCACGCTGGAACTACGGGCAACTATTCGTAACGGTAAGTATGCATGGCCGGGCGGTTATCCGCTTTTCTTCGTGAATAAAGACGGCGATTGCATTTGCATGGATTGCGCACGGAAAGAGTACAAAAGCGTATCGCGTGACTTATTACATAACGGTGAAATGGTATGTGATATCAATTGGGAAGATAAAGACTTGATTTGCGAGTATTGCGGCAATCAAATCGAATCGGCGTACGGTGAATAAGGGGGAATGAAATGACTATGCGCGTTTATGTCGGCACGTACGGCAAATACAATAGCGGCAATCTTTACGGTGCATGGCTGGACATTGAAGATTACGCCGATAGAGACGAATTCTACGATGCATGCAAGGAATTGCATGCGATGGAAAGCGATCCGGAATTCATGTTTCAAGATTGGGAAGACATTCCAAACGATTTGATTTCCGAATCATCGATTGACGAAAAGGTTTTCGAGCTTGCCGCATTGGACGAATCAGACCGGGAAATGTGGGCGGCGTATATCGGCAACTGTGGTGATGCGGATTTCGAGACGGCCCGTGATGCGTTTCGTGGTAAGTATGATTCGCCTAGTGACTTCGGTATGGAATACGCAGTTGATTCCGGAATGATTGATGATAATCACCCTATGTTTTCTTATATCGACTGGGAACACTACTCAAGAGAATTGCTAATGTCCGGATTCTTTGAAAACGACGGTTATTATTTCTACGACCGATAAGCTAATCAGCCAATGCCCATTATCAAACGTGGGCATTTACGGATTAACTAACACGAGGTATCAAAATGCGACAAATCATTAAAGACGTTTTCAAGTATGACGAGCTGTCCGACGATGCCAAATCCAAAGCACGCGACTGGATGCGGGAGAACACGTGCACGGATAGCGATTGGTATGACGACGTTTATTCTGATGCGGATAGCGTGGCAAAGCTTATCGGTATCGAATTGGACCGTAAAGGCAAACATACCCCGTCGATTTACTTTAGCGGGTTCGCGTCACAAGGTGACGGGGCATGTTTTGAGGGACGCTACAGCTACGCTAAAGGGGCATATCAGGCTGTCAAAGCGTACGCCCCTCAAGATACTGAATTGCAGCGTATCGCAAAGGAATTGCAAGCGATTCAGAAACGTTGCTTCTATCGCCTATCGGCAACCACGAAGCAACGCGGGCATTATCAACATTCGGGTTGTATGTCTGTTGACGTATCGTATAACGGCGATGATTACCGCAATATCGAATCGGTAGAGGATGACGTTACACAAGCGTTGCGAGACTTTGCCGATTGGATTTATAAACGCCTGAATGATGAATACGATTATCAAATGTCGGATGAGGCAATCGAAGAAATGATTGTCGCTAATGAATATGAATTCGACATCGACGGCAATACTATCTAAGGGGAATTCAAATGAGCGACAATTTCACCAATGAAAGGTAAATCGAAATGAACATCGCACCAATTCCGGCCGTTTCTCTTTTGCTTGATTCGGCACGAGGCATTTACATTCCGCAAAACTTCGTAGAAGCATTTAACGCTGTTGACTGGCATGTGTCGATGGACGATAGAGGTATTCTCGCAAACGGCCCGGAAACGGAATTTTACTGGGAAGCATGGGAAACTGTACTAAACAACGCCTATTACGAAAAGGACGGCAGGCGTTGGACGTTGCATCAAGATGGTGATTTGTGGGCGCTTTGTCCTGACCTGATGACGGACGAAGAAAAGCGCAATTTCGGATTTGATGAGGACTAGAGCTAATCAGCTATAGCGCATGCATCGTGCGCTATGTCAGATTCTCTTAACGTAGGACCGAACATGAAACAAACTCGCATGCGTAGCGGCAACGCTCGCAAGATTAACGCATTGGCCGATATTGAAATCATCCGGCCTAATGGCAAAACGGTTAGCAAAGCGATTCCGTCGCGTATCGTGGGCGATAAGCTGTACACGATGACTAGGACGTTTTGCATCAATACAAAAACGAAGATTGCCGGTATCAAAGGCGATACCGAATGCAATCTCATTTCATACCAAGTAATCAATTGAACCAAGAGGAAATAACATGACTAGCAAAATCGTAATGAACAACGGCAAAACCAAAGATGCGCCGTTGCGCCTGAAAACCCGTTACGTGTTCCGTAATGAAATCGTGAAAGTGACGCATGGCTCTAACCTGTTTGAAGCGGGCCTTAACGTCGTGCGCAATCTCCAAATCAACAAATACGGGGCAACGTACGCTGAAGTTTTGGACGCCGACACGGAACAACTGTATTACTCGCAATCGCGTAGCATCTCCGGGCAAATCTCCAAACCGCATTACGAATGGAACCCGGAAGATACGGCAATCAAGTTTGCCGCAACCATGTTGTTATCAAAGAAAGGCGAATAACATGAAAAACTTTAAATCGTCTGTTCCTGCACTGGTACAGGATAAATTGCATGTTCTCGCAACGAACATTCAATTATCGTTTTCCGATGTCGTCACACATCGTTGTGAGGCATACGGCGATGTTCAATTGTCCGAGATTGAAGGCAATTACGTTAGCGGATGGATGCCGCGTCAAGACGGTGGATTTAGCGTCTCATTGCTTGTTATGTCTAATTTGGATTCGTCCTTCCACATCACGGAGAAACAGACAGACTTCGTTAATGAGCAATCCAAAGATTGTTTTAACGCGTTCAAGTCTGATAAGGAGTTGCCGTCTGATTTTGACTTTCAGACGGACGATGAATTACTTGATGCATGGTATGAATACGAAAATGATTGGTTCTCAGACGGTGCACTAATCCAAATCCAAATGTATGCGTCTGGTTATCCGGGCTCATACTGGGAAGAGAAAGAGAAAACCATTACCGTGCGCGTTAGCGTCAATTACAAAGATGCACCGTATTTCCGTGAACGGGATGCGGAAGACGTCAAAACGCTTATTCTGTCCGAAGCTGAATTTATGGCAATGTGCATTAAAGACATCATTACTCAAATCACGATTTGAAAGGAAATCAAATGAAAATCGACTACGGCTTTAAATGCCGCTATACCGGGCTCCTTTTCAGCGTCAAAGTAAGCAACGTTGAAAAGATTCATCTAACGCCGTACCCGGCTGGCGGAAAGCGAATCGTATTCACGGCTAACGATAATATCGTGCATGGTCCGCTTTTATCGGAAATTACGGACATCACGATTACGCGTGAGGATGCAGCCCCCGTCACGGCCGAATACACGTACACGCACCAGAACGGCCAGGATTACACCGTCCACGCTTCTAACGTTATGCTCATTGATGCTACTAATGCAGGTATGCGGATTTACGATAACGATCGTTCCGGCATGCTTTGGGTGAACATCCCGGATTTGGTGGAACTGGAAATAGGCGAATAGGCCAAAGGCCCGGACGGCGTAAGCTGTACCGGGCCATTTCTTTTAGTCAATACTTGATGACTCACGTACTGGTACTTGACCCCTCATACAGCCCTGTCTGCAAGGCCCATCCGCATATGGTACGTAGCGCTACATGGGCCAATGGCCCTAGGACGCATCAGAACGGGCCTACATTCAACGAACGCTATCACGCTGGTACGCTGGCATAGGCGAGCCCGTTTAAACGCCTCTAAACGCCTCTATTCATTCGTACATACAGGGCTGTTATTCGCAACGGTTATCAACATACTCTAGTGCCATAGGCACAGAACATATCTCATGGGCCTATGGCCCCTCGTCCCTCTTCCCTCCCCTTGACCCCTTGAACGGGGTCAAACATGGGCCATTGGCCCCTTATACGGCTAGGCCATTGGCCCTAGTCCTATCTATTCATCATCCCTATATCATCCCCTCATACAGAAATACTATCGCCTACGGCGAATTAATAGCACATAGCCATAGGTTATGGCATACGCCATGCCCATAGGGCAGGTACATAATAACCTGTGCCTATGGCACTAGACATGCTCATATGTGTATCCAATGACAGACGGGCGGCGGGGTTGTTTAGCCCCGGCACATTGAAACGCTCTTTCTTGGCACGGAAATTGCATACATGGGCCATTGGCCCCAGCCAAACCCTATCGACTGGCACTAGGCCATAGGCCAGAACTATAATCGTTTAAACGAGCTATGAGGCGTTTACAGATCGTGCCCTAGTGCGGACATCAACGGGACATCGTTCGGCCCTCTACGGGCCTGTACGCAAGCCGTAGGCGCATGCACGGGCCAATGGCCTAGAAAGTTGTCCACATTGGTATGGCGGATGTCCACAGACCAGACGTTCCTCTAGGTTTTATACACAGGCCCATAGACGCGTTTAGAGGGGCCATAGCGCCGTTCTCTGTGCCGATGGCATTTCCCCTGTCCGACCCCTGACGGCCCCTCTGTGATATTTCTGGTGCGTTCCAGACCCCAAAACACGCCCCCGGCGACGGGTTAAGCCATCCCCTCGCCCTCCGAGGTTTTTACCCTTTTCGAGCATATCTTCGAGAACGTGTTTCATAGGAGAAAGCTTGAAAAAGTTGCCGTATTGGCGTGATAAATTTTCGCCATTGGCGATGGACGTTGCGGAAGAGGCCGTATTTCTAAAAATTTTTTTAGTAAAATCAAGGAGTTACGATTGTTTCGGGCAATAAAAAGCCCCACACGAGGCGGGGCGAAAGGTTCCATCGGTACGAGGTCGGCGTGAGCCCCGGATGGAACACCCGGATGGAGACGGGCAAGAGGAATGTTATGCCCATTGGGCCGGAACGTTTTGAGCGGACTCAAGCGGGAGCCATGCCGGTAGGCGGCATCCTGTCGTTCCTGAAAAGCTCGCGGAGGCGAGCCAATAGGGAAGCTAGCATGTTTTCCTTTCAATCGAAAAGTTTGGTAAGCTCGTAGCGTTTGTTATCGTACGAGGGATGGAGCCGATGGTTGCAACCCATACGTACGGCCCAGTCGGTGAACGGGTTGTTCAGGCCGACGAGTCCACAGCCAGTACACCATTGCTTCCCTCCGACCCGGAGGTCGAAGGTGTGAGCCTCGTATTCGTATTTCTCCTTGGTTTGGGCCATACGTCAATAATCCGTGTCCCCGGACACGCCCGGATTGGAACGACGGAACCGGATGGAACGGTAGCCAGTGGTCGCATCGAACTCTGCCCACGACGTTTTCTTGTCAAGGTCTTTACGGTCCTGCGGCGGAGCGAGTCGGAGGTACGTATCGATAGCAAGCTCGATGCCACGGCCGTCGATGAGGACGGCATACGCTTTCTTCGCAATAGGGTTGAAACCGGGGAGCGATACAATCGTACCTTCCATGCCGTTGTAGATGCAGTCGGCGGAGAAATCAGGCAGTCCGTGAATCTGGACTCGCTGTCCTACCTCGAATTTGTAGTTTGTCATGATACCTTCTCCTTTGGTTTCAGCAGAGCGTACATACGTTCCGTGGTTGCATCGTAAACAGCCTTAGCTGCCTTCGCCCGGTCTTTCTCCGGGCCTTCCGTCAGTGCACGGAAGAGTTCGCTACCCTTCGCAGCGAACGTGTCCTTGTAGGGTAGCCCGTTCATGATTCGATCATGGCCCAGACCATGTAGCCCACGGCCATCGCCACTGCTGCGCCCAACGCCAGCGCCATACCCCAGAAGAAGAGGAACGCTACTACCTTGAACGTCATGACGAGGAACACCAGCAGAGCGAAAGCAGCGATTGCAGCCAGTCCCGTGAACAGGAAGCGGGTGAAGTCATTCATCAGGATGAGCCCCAATGCTACGGTTGCGATTTCTTTCAGTTTGTTCATCTAATTCTCCTTTATGTCAACTCTTCGTACACCCGGAACTCAATCTTCGGGCTGGTAATTTTCCATGCATCGCAGACACGCTTCGCTTCCCGCTTATCTTCGTACGGACCAGCGAACTGAATCCATCCACGCCCGTCCTTGGTAAGCCACTCTACGTTCCAACCGCCGTGGTTGACAGCGTTCATTTCTTCCCCGCTTCGAACAGTCCGCCGAGGCTGAAGCCGAGTACGCAACCCAGCAGGAACGCGAATACGACGCCGATCATGACAACCTCCGCTTTTTCATGCGTTCACGCCGTTCCAGCGTTACGTACATGAACCACGTCACGAAACCGAAAACGAACAGGATTGCGAACAAACCTTTCGTCCAAAACATCAGCAGCATGCAGATAGCAACCGCTACCATCAACGCTACCGTATATGTTACGGCCTTCGCAGCCAATTTCACATTCATTTCTTTTCTCCTTCGCACACGACGTTCGCCGCCTTGTACGTGTATTCGTCCATTGTTACGTAAGCGCAAGGGTCGTTCCCGACCGGGTGACATTCCCTGCGCAGCTCTTGTATGTTGACAGGCTCGTAGTGGCAGGCGGACGGAGGAACATTCCCTCCGCCACAGCCCGTAAGCAACACTACCAGCAGGGCCAGTAGCAGTCGCATCAAATCCCTCTCAAGCCTACGAGTTCAACCGCTGCCATCTGGACGGTACGTTCAGCGATGCGCAACTGCGTCATCTCACTGTCCGAGCAATGTGCAAACATGGTAGCCAGCTTACGCACCTTACCTTCGCAGAGTATGCCAGTTCTTGACCACTCCACGAGTTCCCGGCAACACTCCATAAGGTGCGCTACGCAGAACTCATCGGCCTCTCGCTGCCTGATTTTCAGCTCATCGACATCCACGTTACGCTCCCTTGCAGCACATCACTTGCTTCAGGACGTGCACCACTTCCACGAGGGACTTCTGGTTGTCCATCACCACGTCGATGTCCTTGTACGAGCCCGGAATCTCGTCCAGTACGGCGTCGTCCTTTCGGCATTCCACTCCTGCGGTCTGAGCGGCAAGGTCAGCGAGGGTGAACTTCTTTCGGGCGGCGCTTCGAGACATCTTACGCCCCGCTCCGTGAGAGCACGAACAATACGATTCCTTGTTTCCCCGGCCTCGCACAATATAAGAACGCTGGCCCATGCTTCCGGGAATGATGCCCAGATCGTCTTTCCCCGCTTTAATGGCTCCCTTTCGGGTAATCCAGAGATTCTTCCCAAAGTGGTTCTCCTTCGTAACGTAGTTGTGGTGGCAGTTGATCGCCTCTTCTGTGATGCCGAACGTTACCGGAATCTCCTTGCGAAGCACGTCCAGCACGGCTTGCAGCATCGCCTTGCGGTTTTCCATCGCATAGTCCTGTGCCCACTGGACAGCAGCCACGTAGTCTTCGAACAGGTCGGTCCCTTCCGGCAGGTAGGCCAGATCGCCATCCGGTAGGGTAATGTGGAACTGGTTCATCAGCTCCTTTCCCTTGTTGATGTAATACGTACCGATCATGTTGCCGATACCACGGGAGCCGGAGTGCAGCATGACCCATACATCGTCATTCTGGTCGATACAGATTTCGATGAAGTGGTTGCCGGAGCCGAGCGTGCCGATCTGCTTGCCTCCCTTGACGATAGCTTTCAAACCGTCTCCGCCAAACACAGCGGAAACACTCTCAGGCATCTTGCCGAACAGGGCAGTGTTACCACGTTGGTAATCTTTGTGTTCGCCGCCAGTGCCCATCGGGACGACACGTTCGATTTCGCTGCGGATGCGTGCCAGCGAGTCCGGAAGCTGGTGTGCCTTCAGGGACAGGCGGGTAGCGACCATGCCGCAACCGATATCGACGCCGACAGCAGCCGGGATGACAGCTTTGTCCGTCGCAATGACCGTGCCGACCGTCGAACCGATGCCCGCGTGGACATCCGGCATGCATGCCACGCCTTCTTTGGCGATGAACGGCAGGCGGGACAGGTTCTTGAGCTGCGTCAGCGCTTCCGGCTCGACATCCTTCGTCCAGATTTTGATCGGGCGTGCGCCCTCTTCGTTGATGACCATTTTGGCAGTGGTACGTTCTTGCATTTTGCTCTCCTTATTGCGGTACGGTGAAGGTCAGGTCGAAACGGAGTGCAACTCTGCTCAGCTCTTCGTTCAAGCGCGAGATATTGAACGTCCCGTCACTGTTCTGCAAGCAGCTATCGTGGACAACTTGCAAGTTGCTGAACATTTCTTCGTATTCCTTGATTTCAGGCGGCAATACATCACCAAAGCGTTTGATAAGACTACTGACGCTGGTGCCGCCTTCGTCCGTGGATTTGTCCATCTCGGGCGTGTACACCGCGTCAGGGATACGGCAACCTACTGCACATTTATTTGTGGAGTTCGGCTGGCGGTAGAAGCAGGCGACCGTCTCTGGATTGCTCCTGTCAATCGCGGGGCGACCTTGCGCGTACAGGTGGGCGACAACTGCGTCGAATTCTTGTTGCATCGTGTTCATTCTGTTCTCCTTGGTTAGTTGGTAGAGAGGATTGTAGTGCTACTTACGCGTTCCGTCAAGCCTTTTGTTGCTGAAATTTGCGGACAATCTCGTCCAGCTTACCCCACAATACCGGGCAACCGCCGACGAGGGCTCCGTCCAGCAGCTCACGCGTCTCCGCAACGATGACGGGAGCGAATTTCGGGTCGTGCTCGATGACGGACGGCAGGTTGTCGTATCGGTCCGCCAGCTTGATCGTCTTAACGATGGCCGGGGCTTCCTTCAGGCGAGAGATTTCAAACGCTTTGCGCTCTGCACGAGGCGGCGCTGGAGCATCCCACTCCGTTTTCGTCAACCAGCCCACGAGGACGGCCACGTCGTTGCCGAAATACTCGATGATCTGTTCCTGCGTGATGTGCGTGTCCTCGACCGTATCGTGCAGTAGTGCCGCAACCAGCACGTCCATGTCACGGTGTCCGTGAGCGTCTAGAATCTCGCATACACGCTTCGGGTGCACGGCGTAGTCCTCGCCCGTGTATTTCCGTTTCTGGCCCGCGTGCGCGGCAACCATGAAGCCGGAAGCGTACGCGATTGCGGTCATGTTAATTTCACTCATTTTCTTCTCCTTTGGTTGAAAAGCCGGGACTCCCGGCACATAAAAATTTTTTGCGGCCCGCCTGCGGCGCTTTTAGGCGACCTCGAAGCGTTCCACGAGGTTTTTGACGGTCATGGCGTGCCAATCGCCGCCACGGGCGGTCTTTACCTTCATGGAGTTCAGTTCGTTCGCCATCGCCCTGTACGACATCCCGGCGAGGATCATTCGCTGAACCATCGGCCGGAGCTTGTCAGCGAACGCGTCGGCCTGTTCCTTGACGGCGACAGCGGCCGATGCCACAGCTTTCGCACGGACAGCGGCGGTAGCCCCAAGCGTCTCGCCACGGGCTTTCTTGGCCTGCAAACCGGCCTTGGTGCGCTCTGCGATCATCGTGCGCTCTTTCTCCGCCAAACCGGCGTAGATGTGCAGCGTGAACGGGTCAACGTCCTCACCCAGTTGGGTCACGATCGTGCGGGGATTGTCGCGGACGTACGTGAGGATGAACACGGCGTCACGGGAGAGGCGGTCAAGCTTGTTGACGACGACGTATGCGCCGATCTTCTTGGCCCGCTTCGTGATTTCGGCCAGCACAGGGCGCTCGTCGTCGGCACCCGTACGAACTTCCTGAACGATCTCGATCAGCTCGTAGCCGTTGTAGTGGGCGAACAGGCGGATTGCCTCTGCCTGTGCTTCCAGACCGTTTTTGGTCTTGCCCTGTTCCTTGGTCGATACGCGGGTATATCCGATGAGCTTTTTCATGATGTCCTTCCATGCGTTGAGTTGCGATGGAAGGATTATCACGTATAAAACCTAGACGGTCAAGCAGTTTTTACAACTTGCGTATCTGCGAACACGAGGGCCAAGTCCACCTTCTGTTCCGCCAGCAGCGTGTCGAGCATGGCTTCCTGCTCTTGCGTCGTGTGGAGGTTCTGTTCCGGCAGTTTGCCGAACACCTTCAGGTACTTGCGGCGGATGCGCTCTTTGCGGAAGATCGTGGAAACCTCGGCCTTGATGCGGCGTTGCATCTCGACAGCCTTCTCCAGTTTCCGCTCATGTTTCTGGCGATCCACGCATGCTTCCACGAAATACGCCGTCTCGCCTTGATTCTTCCATGCTGCTGCTTCGGTCTTGAACTCTTTGATGGCGCAGTGCAGCAGGGTGATGACATCGGCGTTCAGTTTCAGCGAATTGCGCAGGATCGACAGGTTGCTCATCTCTTTACTTCTCCAAGTGTAGGTTATTTGTTCTCGGCGTGTTGCCGACAGGAAGAATTATGCCGTATCCGTGCGGAAACGGAACAGGAATTTTTATTGCTGTGTTGTTTCCGCACATCAACCGTTTATTTTCCTTCTGGCTTGCCCCAGCGAGCTTGACGAGCTTTTGCCAAACTGTCAGCTTTCGACTGCTTCGGCGTCTGTTCCTGCACACTGCCCACGTTCGTGCGAAGGCGCTGTACGGTATCGTTGCTGCGCTCCATCGTCACGGTGTAGGTGCCACCCCAGAGCCCTACGACATCGCCCGGATTCGACTTGCTGATGGCCCAGCCATCCATGATCTTCAGTTCCAGTTCCTTCAGGAACGTGACGATGTTGGTTTCGGTGATGTCTTGATAGATGATGTCGCTCATTGCATTCCTCCTTCGATTACGGCGAGTACCGCCTTGTTTGTAAGACAATCCCCTTCTGCTACCAAGAGTTCCTTGACAGCGAGGATTGCATCCTTGTGATCCTTCTTGATCGCGTTGACCTGACCCAGCGATCCGTCCGCATTGCGGAAGTAGACCTTGAAGGTCGGTGCGGTAGGTACTGCTACTTCCTGTGTTACGGTGTTGTTCATTACTACCTCCTTTACATTAGTAAGAAACATTATATATTACTTCTTCCTACCTGTCAAGTCTTGACAAACGAAGGTACGTAGTGTAACATACGACCGAACGAGCGCAGCGAGTGAGGGAGTAAAGAAACAATAAAGAAGTAATATTTATAAACTACTACTATATGTTCCCTGAAGGGGAACAATAAATAGGTAGTTAAGTACTACTATAGATATAACTAAAGTAAAGTCAATAGCAGTGTTGCTTAAAGTTGACAAAAATGGGATCGTGAATTATAATAGGAACTTTCAGGAGTAACACATGGCAGTAGCACTACGAGAGGGGCAAATCTTCGTGAAGAAGAAGCATGAACTTGCTGACCTCGCAAAATCACTGGACAAGGTAACAATCGATGCGATTGACCTGATGGCTGAGTCGCTGGCTGACGCAGAAAACAAGCTGACGCTGAAGGAGCGATTGAAGCTGGCAGAAACGATCCTCGATCTGAAGATTCGTATCACGGACCAGATCAACAAGGACGAACTGAACCGTCAGATCGCAGAAATCAAGGCGAAGGGTGTTAGCACTCCGCTCGTCCCCGGAGACGTAGCGAAGAAGCCTTCCGCCCCTCGCCTTGATATGCACACCATCCAAGAAGCATGAACACATTAACCCAAGGAGTAGAAAATGGCGAAGAGCTGGAGTGAATTAACCTTGGACGAAGCTGTAGAACGGGCCAAAGGCGTTTCGCGTCAAGCCCTTCACATTGCTATCAAAACGTACGCAGCAAGCGGACGGGATGATATCGTAGAGCAACTTCGTCTCGTACGTAAGACCCTGAAGCGTGAGAAGCGAGTCGCTAAAGTTGGTAAAGAAGTTGTTGATGCGGCAGAGCAGAAGAAGATCGCGCGCAAGGAGCGTATAGCGGAGTTCGAAGCGCTTGAATCCCGCCCGGTGCTAGAATCTAATGGCGCGTGGTCCGTGACACGGGATGGCAAGGTGTGGTCCCACATGCACTGTCGCTGGCTTCGTCCGGGTATCATCAGCTCTGGGTACTTGGCATTGAACAAGGTCGGGAACAAGAAAGTGTACATTCACCGCATCGTTGCTACAGCCTTCATTCCAAACCCGGATGACCTGCCGACAGTGAACCACAAGGACGGAAACAAGCTCAACAACAACGTAAGCAATCTGGAATGGCTCGATTACAAAGACAACGTTGCGCATTCGATTGAAAACGGGCTTCACAAGCTCGGAGAGCAGCGTAAGAATGCTGTGCTCACAAACGACGATGCCCGCAGGATCAAGCAAGCACTCGCGACAGGTGCAACACCCGGCGAGGTAGCAAAGGCTACAGGTTTTAAGTATTACACTGTGTACAGCATTGCGAAGGGTATCACGTGGAACCACGTAAGTGCGTAAAACTTGACAAGTAGAGCTGCGTACTGTATACTCTCAGTACGTAACAGATAAAGCATCCAGAACAAACCGCTGGTTGCAGAATTAGAGTAGTCGCCACTGTTTCAATTCCGAAAGGAGGTTGATCCATATCTCGAAGGAGAACTCGTTGCATGTTCTCCCGGCGTACACCTGTCCCCGAAACGACACGCTACGGATTGCTCCAGTGTTGTCGTAGGCGACTACTCTTCCGATGTTCTCCTTGGGTTGGTTGCCCGCTGGCGCTTCGGCGTCCCCGTAAAAGTAAGCGGGACTAACAGCTAGGCAGCTACCGGCTTTAAGTGTAGCCCCGGAGGGTGTAACCGGGACGAATTTGCCGCTTTGGCTGAGAGGTCGAAAGCACCGGCTTTGTAACCCGGCGAGAAATCCACGTAGGTTCAAATCCTACAGGCGGCACCAGAACGCTTTCCAGTTGAGACTCGTGATGAACTGGCGTAGCGGAATCCGAGAATGTCCCGACCAACAAACGTATGTCGTTAAACTCTTTTCAGGGATTAGGATAGCGGTTAATCGGCGGGCCTTGGATGCCTGAGACGCAAGTTCGAGTCTTGCATCCCTGACCAGAATTCAGCGCGTTAGCGCAAAGCTTGACAAGTAGTGCTTCGTATGGTAATATCCTACTTGTCGCTGTAGCAGAGCAATCGCAGAAGCGGCGTGAGTTAATCTACTCTCACTGAGGTAGTAATACCAAGAAACAGGAAATTACAGGTGCCTACAGCCTTTAAGTGTAGTTCCGAACAATTGCGGTGTGGTGTAACGGTAGCACAATGGGCTCATAACCCGAAAGAAGGGTTCAAATCCCTCATCCGCAACCAATACCGCCTCAGTGTCGCCAACCACATCCTTCCTATACGGCCGAGAGTTGGACACAGAGGTAACTTACAATTTCGTACAACCCGAGCATGGCGCATGGGCCTGCCTGTTAAGCAGAGTTTAGCTTGGTTCGATTCCAAGGTACGGAGCCAAGATAAAGGAATAGCATGTCAGCCATTTTGTTTGTAGTCCTCTGTGTGCTTCAGATGTGTGACGGGTACTCTACAAAAAGTTTGATCGATGCAGGCGTAGCCTCCGAGGCAAACCCGCTGATGTCGTTGTTCATTAAGCATCTAGGTACGTTTGCTGGCCTCGCTGTACCGAAGGCTGTGCTACTAGCTCTAGCCTGCACATTCCTGCTGCCGTTCCCGTGGCTGCTGGGTGCTGTTTGCGCAGTGTACGTCGTAGTGGTAGCAAACAACTTCCGCCTGATGCGGAAGCTAATGTAAGAATATGCGGTGTTAGCTCAATCGGGAGAGCGTCTGCCTGTCGAGCAGAGGGTAATCGGATCGAAACCGATACATCGCGCCAGAAGTAGGGTTGTCAGCGTACAAAGCTGGCAGTTCCAAGGCAAGTGAATCTTGCGCCTGAAACCAACAAAGCAGGATTGGTATAGTGGCTGTGCCGCGTCCTTCCAAGTCGTTGAGGCCGGTTCGATCCCGGCATCCTGCTCCAAGTCTCGGCCCGTGCAGGGCAGAGTACCCTGAGAATCGCTACCTTAGGCGGGTTGGTCCGTACCCGTAAAGAAAATCGGCCACGAACAATGCGGACTTGACGGAACTGGTTTACGTGCTTGCCTTAGAAGCAAGATTTTGTGGGTTCGACTCCCACAGTCCGTACCAACAGTGGTGACGATAGTGTAATGGGAGCATACCTGTCTGTGAAACAGGTGGATAGAGATCGAAACTCAACGTCACACCAAAATTTATTTACTCCAAAGTAGTGAGGCCCGGTTATGTACCGCTCACGCACAACGATAGCAGATGGTTCGATTCCCAAGCTCTGGTGAGGCTGCTATCCTACATGGCTACCGTGGCCTCATGAACCACGAAATACCGGGACTAGCCCCTCCGGGCTTTGGCGTAAGTGAATTTGTGCCTCTAGCTGAGATGGATTAGCGTTTGCCTGAAAAGCATTCGAGGATGGATCGTTACCATCGGGGCGCACCAAACAACGCGTGTAAGCCGAATATTGGTTAAGTCGGCGCTGTCTGTAAAACAGTGGTGGGCACGACCCGGTGGAGGTTCAATTCCTTCTGCACGCACCATATTCTCATCGTCTAGCGATCTAGGACACTCGGACTTTCAATCCTTGGACGCGGGTTTGAATCCCGCTGGGAATACCAAACAACGGTCGGTTAGCTCAGAGGAAGAGCAGCGCCCTTACAAGGCGAAGGTCGAGTTTTCGAAATACTCACTGACTACCATCCAACGGCGCTGACACGCAGCGTCTACATAAATTAACGTGACGAACATTGGGCTTGAGCGTAGGTTACGTCGTCCTCCCTTGCACGGAGCGATGCTGGGTTTCGATTACCCACAGGTCCACCAGAAAGTACGCTATGGCCGAGCGGATGTAGGTACTCGTCTGCAAAACGAGATAGGCCGGTTCAACTCCGGTTAGCGTATCCAGATATTATGACTGAAGACAAGAAATCGAAACAACTCGGAATGAGCGCAAGTAAAGCGCATGCGAAACTAGGTAAAGACATTCTGTACCACTTTGTACTAACGACTGGGCAAAATGCGTGCTACAGGTGCGGAAAGCCGATGAGTCGTGAAACGTTCTCGATTGAACATAAGGAAGATTGGCTCGATAGCGAAGACCCTGTAAACCTGTTCTTCTCGATGGACAACATCTCCTTCAGTCACAAGGTCTGCAACTATGCAGCGTCAAGAAGTCGGCTCCCGTCAAAATGCGGAACGACGAACGCCTACGCGAAAGGTTGCAGATGCGATGAATGCACTGCTGCTTATAAAGCGATGTACGCTAGTAAGAAGAAGCGTACGCCAGAGCAGCGAAAAGCTCAGTACGAACGTACAGGCAAGTAACAATACCAGACCGGGTGGATTCCCGCTCAGCGGCTACGAACCGCAGATACATAGTTCGATTCTATGGTTTGGTTCCAGATATGGAAGATTAACCAGCCGGGGCGCTGGCGGGGCTTGCTAAGCCTTTGGTACGTGTCGAGCGTATGGCAGTCGGGATGTCAGTCTTCCGCCAAAATTGAATATGGAGGGTGCCGCGTAGGACGCAAAGAGGACTTGAAATCCTTGGTACTTGTGAGGAACAGGTAATGGTTCGATTCCTTCACCCTTCGCCAAAATAGGTTGGCCGTAAATTTGCTGCGCAGCGAAGAACGGCGTGATGGTACTAACGGTACATATCTGGCAGTGAAGGATAACTGCCGCTCGTTACTGGATTAGCTCAATGGCAGAGCACTCGCTTGATAAGCGATAGACGGTGGATCGTTACCATCATTCAGTACCACAGAACAATTCCCGGCAAATCGACAAGGGCAGATACCACTCTTTGAAAGTGGGTGGCTTGGAGCGTTACCAAGGCTGGGTGCCAAATGACGGAGGGCTGCACGAATGCAGCCCTCCGGGAGCCTCCTGTAAGAACTCAGGAACAAGGATCGAACAGCGCTCAATCGTCCAGTTGGATTGAATGAGTTTTGTTGCCTACGAGCCAAACCGTAGAGCAGGCCCACGGACAGTATAACACAATATGCCCGCATGTACCAAGGCGGCGAGTTGGGCTCCAAACCTGACTGCGGAACGTTCGATTCGATTCCGGGCATGCCAATAAATGCCGCTCCCGCCTCGATGCTGGGGCGGCTTTTTCGCATGGGGCTTCTGCCCCGAATCTAACCAAAAGGAACTACAAATGAGCAAATCAGATACATGGGAAAACGACCTGCTGAAGCTGGTCTTCAATAACGTCGGAGTAGCCCTTATCGGGGACGCAACCGGGCTTCTGCCAGCAGGCACGACTGGCAACCTGTACCTGTCGCTGCACACGGCTGATCCGGGCGACACAGGCTCGCAGGCTACCAACGAGACGGCTTACACAGGCTACGCACGTCTTGCAGTAGCACGCTCGTCTGCTGGCTTTACCGTCACTGCCAATGCAGTGAACCTCGTAGCCAACGCTGACTTCGGCCAGTGCACAGCCGCGCCGGGAGCTGCCCTAACACACTTCGGTATCGGTACATCCGCATCCGGCGCAGGAAAGCTTCTGTACAGTGGCACGCTGACACCGAACATCGTAATGAACGTCGGCGTACAGCCTCGCATTACGACAGCTCCAAATCTCGTAACTGAAGACTGATAAGAGGGTGCAAGTATGTTGAGCAACTTGAAAGCGGAGTTGGAAAACGACCCTAAAGGGAACGGATACGCAGAGTACCTCCCGCATGACCCTGCAAAAGTAGTTGGGATGCTTAATGAGCTGACAGAGATGATGGTACGCCCTCTGCGCTCTACTACGGCTAAAGCATGGGCCGCTGCTGGCCCTTACGCAAAAATCGTGGATGCTAGTAACGATACAGAACATCCTTGCAGGGCATCTTGTTTGGTTGTACGCGACGTATTTGCATCCGGTGATCCTATTCACATCGAAGAGGCTGACATCCAAGGGATGTTGGCCGCTTGGGTACAAACTGGAATCTGCACACAAACCGAAGTTGATGACCTTGTAAACAGGGCAAAACAACCAGCTAGTCGTGCAGAGTTTATCGGGTTCCCTAACCCGACCGCAAGAGATGTGCTAGACGCATGGGAGAATGAATAATGGCCGGGAATATTCTGCTAAAAGAGCAGGCAATCGTAACACTAACATCCACAGGTGCGTCCACTGTGAGTGGAGCTGCATCTCTCGTTGGAACTCTTGACTGCCGGGTAGGTGGAAATGCTGCTGACATGTTTGCAGCACTATTTTCGCTGACAGCTCAGTGGGCAACAACAACAGGCATCGCAGCAGGTACCACTATCGCCGACTTGTATCTTGTTCCAGCTATCGACGGAGTTAACTTTCCGGATATCGATACAAGTGCTGCTTCTTATATCCCGTTTACAATGCGGGCAGGTACATTCGTCAGCCCGAAAGCGTTGACAGCCAATCAGAACTATCTATTCCAATCCGGCGTGTCGGAATTGATGCCAGTACTGTATAACGTGTACCTACAAAACCGTTCCGGTCAGACGATTTCGGCTAACTGGACAGTGAAGGCGCTAGCAGCAGCGGCGCAATATACATAATGGCATTGACCGTTAAACGTCGAGTTAGAACAACGCAACCCTCGCCGGGGGAAGCGTTGTTCATCGACTGGGACAATCCAATCACCAAGGACATGACCGTGTGCCTCATGCACGCGGATCAGGCGTATGGTTATGTCTCATACGTTGATGGCACCGGGACTGTGGTTACAGCCCCCACAGTCCCATATGCCTCACCGAACGTTATCCAATCCAACACGTCGCTCGGCACAGGCGCCCGAATCGCCGCTGGAACAGGCGCAATATACGACCTTCCCTCCAAGGGGACGGTGAATTCTCCGAGCTACTCCCTGTTTGCCGTAGGAAGCTGCCTCTCTACGTCTGCCATCCAGTCCGCAATGGACATGGACAACTCGGCGGGCCGGTATTTTCAGTTTCGGATAGACAGCGGCAAAGTCGACCTAATCCCGTTCAACTCCAGTAAGGCGAATACAGGTCGGGCAACCTCCCCCGTGGCCATGACCCTATCGGAAATGTCTCGTGGTTTCACGATGGGCGGGGTGGTTTCTCCAACGAGGACGGTAGCCTTCCAAAACGGGGTTCTTATTCCGGGCGTCGCATTAACGGGAGCCCCAGTTACCCCCGGCGTAGACATCGCGTTACGGATCGGTTCTCGACAGACTGGTACACAGTTGTGGAATACCGGAGGGCTGATGCTCGTGGTGGTGTGGACACGCGCTATAGCGGACGCAGAGATGGTTAGCTTGAGTGACAACCCGTGGCAGTTGTTTAAACCTCCACAGCGTCGTATGCTTGTAGCATACAGCGATCAGTCGGGCGTCACTGTAGTATCGGCAGCAGGTAGTTCTACAGGAACGGCAAGTCTGTCGTCACTGGCAGCGGCGGTTTACAACGCCTTTGGCAGCTCAGGAGGAACGTCTACGTTATCTAGCTCGACGCTTAGTCTGTTCTACACGAGTGGGAATGCATCAGGGAGCGCTACAAACGCCGCAAACGGTATATCGGTGTACCTGACGAGCGGATCAAGCACTAGCACGGCTACGGTATCCGGTAACGCCTACTCCGTCTGGAGCGTTCAGGCGAACACGGCAGGCTCTAGCGATGGAGCAGGAAGCAGCGCAGCACTAGTTCCGGTATCCGGGGGAACGGCAGGAACGTCGTCTGTGGCTGGAGAAGGTTCAGCACTTACCCCGGCATCCGGAACATCAAGTGGCACAGCAGTCGGTACGTCGAGTGCAGCAGCTATTGCCAGTGCATTCTACAACGCTATTGCATCCGCCGTAGGCAGTGCATCGGCTTCTGGAAGTGGAGCCTCGACAAACAGCACAACAGCTAACGCATCAGGTTCAGCTTCAGGACTAGGTAACGGCGTAGCACGCGTAGCGGCGAGCGGAACAACGTCGGGAACGTCTGAAGCCGGTGGCGGCGGCGTGATTCTGGCATGCGCTTCAGGTGCAGCCACGGGACTTGCCAACGTCGGAGGACTGTCTGTCGCTATTTATGGAGCAGATGGTATTTCGGTATCGGCAGCTCAGGTACAGGCAATCGCGGCATCTGTGGCATCCGCATTCGCAAATGCTGAAGGCCGCTCAACGGTGTCTGGCGTTACGGAAGGTGGACTGCACTACACGGCATCGGGAGATAAGTTCTCGATTACGCTAACGCTGTCTCCGTACAAACTGAAGCTTAATGCTGTACCGTTCAAAATGAATTACAACGATTGAGGACGAAATGCAAATCACACGTACGCGTGGAGATACAGCCCCGGATAGTTTCACTGTCACAAACGCAAAAACGCGTGCAGCAGTGAACCTTACCGGGTGCTCATTCAAAATGACAATCAGTACCGTTCCGGACCCAGTTGATAACACCACTCAGGTTTATCAGGTGGACGGAGTAATTAACGCCCCGGCAACGGGGATTGTTGAATTCTCCCCGACAGCGGCCCAAGCAAACCAAGTGGGGTACTTCTACTACGATATCCAGATGACGGATTCGTACGGACGTATCCTGACATTAGATAAGGATGTGTACCTGTTCACGCAGGACATTACCAAATAAGGAGTAAGAGCATGGCGAAAAAGAAGCCAATCCCTGAAAGCGTAGAGCAGGCGTACGAGGTAGAACAAATGGTTCTGGGGCCGTGCTCTGAAAAGCAGCGAATGGTCCTCACGGACAACACAACCGATATGCTGCTGATCGGTGGCGGAGCTGGAGGCGGTAAATCGTATCTGGCACTGCTTAAAGCCCTGAACTTCTGCATGACAGACCCGGCAGCTCGTGTGCTGATCGTACGTCTGACGTACCCAGTGCTGAAAGCTGTCGGCGGTCTTGTGGACGAATCGAAATACCTCTACAAACAGTTCGGTGCAGATTTCAAACTGCAACCGCTCGAATGGCACTTCCCGAACGGAGCTGTCGTTAAATTCGTGGCGATGCCAGCGGACCGACAAGAGGTTCAAGGTTGGCAGGCAACGAACATTATCGTGGACGAAGGGGCTGAATTCCAACTGGAAGACATCCTTGCGCTGAAAGAGCGTATCCGTGGTGCACGATACAAAGGGAAGCTGGGTATGATTATTACCTGCAACCCGAACCGTAATAGCTGGCTGTACCCGTTCGTACAATACTGCCTCGATCCAGAAACTGGCGTGCCGGTGGAAGGAACAGAAAACCGCACCCGCTACTTCATCGTACGCGGTGGCAAGGTTCTATGGGGCGATACACACGATGAGCTGTACGAGAAACACGGGTTTGGACTGAACCGCGATCCAAACAAAGGGCGTGTTACGTTCAAGCCTACGTCCTTCCGGTTTATCCCGATGGACATCTACTCGAATCCGGTGCTGCTGAAGAACAACCCCGACTACCTCGCTAACCTGTTGTCTGGTACGCGTGTGTCGCAGTTGCGATTCCTACATGGCTCGTGGACCGCTGTTCCGGAAGGTAACAGTAACTTCAACCGTAGCTGGGTCACGATGGTGGAACATGCGCCTGTCGAAGTGACTGGCCGTGTGCGCTCGTGGGACTTGGCACACTCCGTTCCGAGTGAGACGTATCCGGACCCTGACTGGACCGCTGGCGTCCGGATGAGCCGTACGAAAACGGGCCGGTACGTAGTGGAGCATGTGAAGCGGGACCAGAAGTTGACCGATGGCGTTGTCAAGATGATTATCGACACAGCGCAACAGGAAGACGGACTGGGCGTTCCTGTCACGATCCCGAAGGATAACGGAGGCGGCAAGGCTGCTACCCAGTTCTTCACGAAAGAGCTGGCCGAAGAGGGCATCACGGTCAAGGGCATCCCGATTTCTGGGCACAACAGCAAGATGCAACGCTTCCTGCCGTTCTGTTCGCTGGCCGAAGCTGGGCTTGTGGACGTGGTACGCGGGGACTGGAACGAGGACTTCTTCGTGGAGCTTGAACACTTCCAAGGTATTCGTGCGGAGAAAAACGATCAGGTTGACGCCTGTGCGGACGCATTCAACTACCTAGCGAAGAACGGGAACATCCCTGACTTCGTTGTTCCGGATTTGTCAAGGCCAAGCCCTGTACCGACGTTCGTTTAAACGCTTCCTACCACACTATCTATCTTCCGTAAATAGGTAGTGTGGCAAAAAGTTGACAAATAAGGGTACGTAGTGTACAATCACGCATATACAGTAAAGAAGGAGCACTATGGCAGTCGTGTACTGGATTCATTTACCGGAGCACACTGATATTGCTTCCCAAGGCTACGTAGGTGTAAGCAACACAACAGCGTCGAAACGCTTCACGCACCATAACAGATAAATTTAAATCTGGTTGGGTTCCGTCAGAGGACTCCGACTACATGAAATGGAAGGTAACTAATGGCTGACAAAGAAAACAGCGGCCTTGGAGCCGATCCAAATGCAGTAATCCCGCGTATCAGTTTGAGTGAGGTTGGTTTCTCCGGCCTGACGACCATGAGCGGTCGAATCCTAGAGGAACAGAATCGAGTCTTCCGATTCCCAGAATTCCTAAAAACTGTTACGGAAATGAAGACCGACCCGACAATCGCCGCATCTCTCGGTATCTACCGCATGATGATTACTGGCGTTCAGTGGCACGTGGCTCCGCCCGAAAACGCTACTGAGACTGACAAGACGCGTGCAGCATTCATTGAAAGCTGTATGGCGGACATGGATGGGTCATGGCAACAATTCATGGCAGAAGTAGTAACGTATCTCGAATACGGCTTCTCCATTCAAGAAAAAGTATTCCGTCGCCGCCTCCCAAGGAACGGTAGCAAATACGATGATGGTTTGGTAGGACTACGTAAGCTCGCCACACGCCCACAGGATACGATTCGTCACTGGAACTTCTCAGAAGACGGACGCCAACTTCTTAGCGTAGGACAGAGCATTAAGAACATGGAAAACTCGGCCCGCTTTATGAATCTGGCCGATCAGAACGGACTGATTACAATCGACCGTTCCAAGTTCATGTTGTTCTCTGCGGACAGCGTAAAAGGCAACCCAGAAGGTAAATCGATCCTGAAGTCGGTGTACCTGCCATATAAGCAGCTAACACTGCTTAAAGACCAGTTGATGCTTGGCGTGTCAAAGGACATTGCCTCTGTGCCGGTCATCTACATTCCGCCGAAGTTCATGGCGAACGGCGCCAGCGACTCCGAGCGTGCAGTGTACCAAGCGTACCTGAATGCCGCTCAAGCAATCGCGGACGGTAAGCAGCGCTCCCTAGTGATGCCGCTGGTGTTGGATGAAGGTGGTAACAAGCAATTCGAATTTACGTTGATGGAAGCAAAAGGCCACAACAAATTCGACATCCCGGCGATCATGGCAGCATTGCAAAACGACATCCTCACAGCCCTGTCCACGAAAGTGCTGACGGCTGAGCAAGAGGAAGCAGGCGTTCTCTGCAAGATGGCTATCGAACACAGGTTGAACGAAATCCGCGATGTCCTCAACAACGACCTTATCGCACAACTCTTTGCGCTGAACGGTTGGAGTCAAGACCGTCTTCCGACATTCGAGTTTGGTGACGTTAATGAAGTGGACAGCGAGGCATGGTCGAAAGCTCTGCAACGTGCGGCATCGGTTGGTCTGGTTGAAATCGACCGTCCTATCCTGAACAAAACTCGTGAAGTCCTTGGCGTGGAACCACTACCTGTCGATCAGCCTGTTGATAAAGAAAACCTGACTGGTAACGCAAGTCGTTCCGGAGATGGAATGGCAGCAGGCAAGTCCGGCGAAGGTACGGCAAGTATCGGTGGTAAGTCCAGCAAACAGGATAAGTCAGCGAGAAATCGAGATAACACAGGATAAGGAATCCAACATGACAATGCAACGGCCTGTTCGCAGATTGACTGCTGATCTGTACAACAAGCCGCATCTCATTTCAGCGGAGGCATTCGGAGCGATCACATCGTATCTGGACCTCCGCAATACTGGGATGCTGGCACAAGTAGAAACTGTTTCCGTCGATCTGGATAAACCCTCGAACGTAGGGAAGATCGGCCTAATCAACATTCACGGAAGCCTGACAAACAAACCAGTCGAATCGCTATGCGGAGCAACTGGCACAAGTTACGCAGGGCTGTTGAATCAGATGGACGAGCTGATTGGAATGGGATGCAAGAAGATTGTATTCGACATCAGCTCTGGCGGTGGAGAAGCATTCAACTGTTTCCAAACCGCAGACGCTATCCGCAAAATGGCTGACGATAATGAAGTCTACCTGATTTCTTACGTACAGGATTGCGCAGCATCCGCCGCATACG
>Ga0157369_10000173_pt1 | contig 90860 bp, 82 predicted proteins | sample C25metaG_FD_113461 | JGI IMG/M metagenome (GOLD analysis project Ga0157369, IMG submission 113461) | Corn rhizosphere microbial communities from Kellogg Biological Station, Michigan, USA - C2-5 metaG | ecosystem: Host-associated > Plants > Roots > Rhizosphere > Soil | place: USA: Michigan... | reverse complement strand
CGAAAAGTCCTGCGAGGACAAGAGCTACTGGAAGGTCATCCCCTTCGTCGAGCGGATGGACTACGTCTCCTACTTCTTCCAGATGGAGGCCTACTGCGGCGCGGTCGAGCGGCTGATCGACCTCGAGATCCCGCCCCGCGCCAAATACCTGCGGACGCTCTTCCTCGAGCTCAACCGCATCGTTTCCCACCTCGTCTGGCTCGGCACCACCGCCCTCGACCTCGGCGCGATCTCGATGCTCTGGTACTGCTTCCGCGAGCGCGACAAGATCCTCGACCTCTTCGAGATGGCGACCGGGCAGCGGATGCACACGCGCTACTTCCAGGTCGGCGGCGTGATCGAGGACATCCCCCTCGGCTTCGAGGCCAAATGCCGCGCCTTCGCCGAGGAAATGCCGGTCCGGGTCGCCCAGTATCAGGCGCTGCTCGACCGCAACGAGGTCTTCCTCTCGCGGACCAAAGGGACCGGGATCGTCCCCCGCGAGCGGCTGCTGGAGCTAGGCGTGACCGGGCCGCTGCTGCGCGCCGCCGGCGACCCCTGGGACCTGCGCAAAGCCTTCGACTACCTCGCCTATCCGGAGATGGACTTCAAGATCCCGGTGGGCACGGTCGGCGACAACTACGACCGCTACCGGGTGCGGGTGGCGGAGATGGTCGAGTCCTCGAAGATCGTCCTGCAGTGCCTCGACGCCCTTCCCGAGGGTCCCTACATCGCCGACGACCGCAAGTACGTGCTGCCGCCGCGCTCGGAGCTCTCGACCTCGATGGAGAGCCTGATCCACCACTTCAAGCTCGTCACCGAGGGCTACCGGGTGCCGCCGGGCGAGGTCTACTACTCGGTCGAGGGACCGCGCGGCGAGCTCGGCTGCTTCGTCCTCGCCGACGGCTCGGCGAAGCCGGCCCGGGTCCACTTCCGCGACCCCTCCTTCGTCAACCTGCAGGCCTTCCGCGACATGGCGGTCGACACCTACGTCGCCGACATGATCGCCAGCCTCGGCATGCTCGACCCGATCCTCGGAGGCGTCGACCGATGAGCCCGGTCGACGGCGCCGGCGCCTTCAACCCGAACCTGCCGGTCGACCCCGCCGTGCGCGAGGGCCGCGTGCCCGGCCGCGCCGAGGAGGAGATCCCGGAGCTGCACGAAGTCGACTGCCCGCCGGAGCTGCAGGAGCGGATCGAGACGCTGATGGGCCGCTACCCCGACCGCCGCTCGGCCTCGATCCCGGCGCTCTGGGCGGTACAGGAGCGCTACGGCTGGTGCACGCCAGAGGGCATCCGCCAGGCGGCCGCGGTGATGCAGGTGACGCCCGCCTACCTGGAGTCGGTGGCGAGCTTCTACGACCTCCTCCACACCTCCCCGGTCGGCCGCCACCGGATCGAGGTCTGCACCAACATCAGCTGCTGGATGCGCGGCGGCGACCGCCTGCTCGACGCCTTCAAGGCCGCCGCGGACGGCGACGAGGACTTCTTCGTCACCGGTTTCGAGTGCCTCGGCGCCTGCGACATCGCCCCGATGGCCTCGATCAACCAGCGCTACTACGGGCCGCTGGAAGCGGCCGAGGCCGGGACGGCGATCGAGCAGCTCCGCGGCGACGCCGAGGTCCTTCCCGAGAAGGCGCTGGCGAAGCGCGGACTGGCGGGGGACTCCTGATGGCGCACCGGCTGGAGAAGCGGGTCCTGCTCGAGCACGCCGAGGATCCGGCGCTGCGGACGCTCGACGGCTATCGGCGCCTCGCCGGCGGCTACGAGACGCTCGAGCGCGCCTACAAAGACATGGAGCAGGACGAGGTCCTCAAGGAGCTCGAAGACTCGGGCCTGCGCGGCCGCGGAGGCGCCGGCTTCGCGATGGGCAAAAAGGCCTCCTTCTTGCCCCGCGGCGACATGGCCAAGTACCTCTGCTGCAACGCCGACGAGTCCGAGCCGGGCGCTTTCAAGGACCGCGAGCTGATGCAGCGCAACCCCCACCAGCTGATCGAGGGGATCGCGATCGCCGCGCTCGCCGCCGACGCCGGCCACGCCTTCATCTTCATCCGCGGCGAGTACGACGAGCAGGCCGACATCCTCGACGCCGCCGTCGCCGAAGCCTACGAGGCCGGCTACCTGGGGACGAACATCCTCGGCTGCCACCGCGACCTCGAGCTGGTCGTCCACCGCGGCGCCGGCGCCTACATCTGCGGCGAGGAGACGGCGCTGCTCGACGCGCTCGAGGGCAAGCGCGGCAACCCGCGCCTGAAGCCGCCGTTCCCGGCGGTCCAGGGCCTCTACGGCGGCCCGACCCTGATCAACAACGTCGAGACGCTCTCCAACGTCCCCCACATCGTCCGCCGCGGCGCCGCTTGGTTCCGCGAGTTCGGCACCGAACAGTCGCCCGGGACCAAGGTCGTCTCGATCTCCGGCGGCGTCCGCCGCCCCGGCAACTACGAGGTCGAGCTCGGGATCCCGACCCGCGAGCTGATCTACGACCTCGCCGGCGGTCCCGAGGAGGGCCGCGAGATCAAGGCCTTCTTCCCCGGCGGCTCTTCGTCACCGGTGCTCACCGCCGAGGAGGGCCTCGACCTTCCCTACAGCTTCGAGGCGATGGGCGAGGCCGGCTCGATGCTCGGCTCCGGCTCGATCATCGTCTGCGACGACCGCGTCTCGATCCCGCACCTGGCGCTGCGGACGGCGCGCTTCTACCACCACGAGTCCTGCGGCAAGTGCGCCCCCTGCCGCGAGGGCACCAACTGGACCGTGAAGATGCTCGAGCGGATGGTCCGCGGCGAGGCGACGCCGCTCGACCTCGACATCGTCTCCTCGGTCCAGCAGAACATCATCGGCCACTGCCTCTGCGTGCTCGGCGACTCGATGGCGATGCCGGTCGGGGCGATGGTCCGCAAGTTCCGAGAGGAGTTCGAAGCCGTGATGGAAAACCCCGAGCTGGTGCTCGATCCCCACGCGGTCGTTCAAGGCGCGCCGGAGACCCTGGGAGCGCAGGCATGAGCCCGAGCGGCCGCGAGGTGACGATCACGATCGACGGGCGCGAGGTGCCGGCGGTCGAGGGCGAGATGCTCCATGACGCCGCCCGCAAGGGCGACGTCGAGATCCCCTACTTCTGTTACGAACCGAAACTTGGCGACCCGGTCGGCGCCTGCCGCATGTGCCTGGTCGAGATCGAGGGAATCCCGAAACTGCAGACCTCCTGCTCGACGCCGGTGCGCGAGGGGATGGTCGTCCACACCCGCACCGAGCAGGTCAAACACGCGCAGAGCGCGGTCGTCGAGTTCCTGCTCGTCAACCACCCGCTCGACTGCCCGGTCTGCGACAAAGGCGGCGAATGCCCGCTGCAGGACATCTCCTACGGCTGGGGCCCTGGGAAAAGCCGGGTGATCGACGAAAAGCGCCACTTCGAGAAGCCGATCGAGCTCTCGCCGCTGGTCGCGATCGACCGCGAGCGCTGCATCCTCTGCTACCGCTGCGTCCGCTTCAGCCAGGAGGTCTCCGAAGACGCCCAGCTGCAGCTGCTCGACCGCGGCGACCGCACCTACGTCGGTACCTTCGACGACCGCCCCTACGTGGCGCCGTTCCACGGCAACATCACCGACATCTGCCCGGTCGGGGCGCTGACCAACTACACCTACCGTTTCCGCGCCCGGCCCTGGGACATCGAGCACGCGGGCTCGGTCTGCACGCTCTGCCCGAGCCAATGCAACGTCAGCTTCACCGTCCGCGACGAGAAGGTGAAACGGGTGATCACCCGCGACAACGCCGAGGTCGACGACGGCTGGCTCTGCGACCGCGGCCGCTACGGCTTCGAGATGTTCGATGCGCCCGAGCGGATCACCGGGCCGCGCCTGAAAGGCGGTAGCGAGGCCGGCTGGGAGCAGGCGGTCGGCGCGGCGGCCGAAGAACTGCTGCGCGCCGGTGGCAAGGTGGCGGCGATCGTCGGTGACGCCTCCAACGAGGAGGGCTTCCTGCTGCAGCGACTGCTCCGCGACGCGCTCGGCTCGCCCCATATCGACTCGCGCCCCTCGCGCGGCCCAAAGGCCGGCGTCCTGCGGCGACTGAACGAGCCGGCGATCTCGGCCAAGGTCTCCGACATCGACGAGGCCGACGCGATCCTCGTCCTCGGCACCGACCCGCTGCACAGCTCGCCGATCCTCGACCTGCGGGTGCGCAAGGCGATCCGCCGCAACGGCGCCAAGCTGGTCGTCGCCACCGAACGGCCGACCGCGCTCGACGGCGGCGCCGAGGCGATCGCCCGCTTCGCCCCCGGGCAGGCGGCGCACTTCGTCGGCGAGCTCGCATCGGCGCTCGGCGGCTCCGAGAACGTCGCTACGCCGGTCAGCGGCACGCTGCGCGACGCCGAGAAGGTCGTCATCATCTGGGGCGAGCGGATCGCCCGCGAGGACGGGGCCGCCGAGGCGCTGCTCGACGTCGCCGCCGCCGTCGGCATGAGCGGCAGCGAGGGCAGTGGCCTGCTGGAGATCCCCGACACCACCAACGCCCGCGGCCTGCGCGAGGCCGGCTGTCTCCCCGACGCCGGCCCGGGTCTCGCCGAGACCGCTACCGGGATGGCGACCGAGGAGATCCGCCAGGGCTTGATCGACGGCGAGATTTCAAGCCTGATTCTCTTCGGCGCCGACCCGCTGCGCGACTTCCCCGACACCCCCGCCTGGGAGGAGGCGCTGACCGCCGCCGACTTCGTCGTCTCCTTCTCGATGCACGAGAACGCGACCACCACCACCAAGGCCGACGTCGTCTTCCCGCTCGAGACCCACGCCGAGAAAGACGGCACCGTCACCCACCCCGACGGCCGCCTGCAGCGGGTCCGCCCCTCCGCCGGGCGCCCCGGCTACATCCAGCCCAACATCGTCGTCCTCGCCGAACTGGCGAAGGCCCTCGGCCTCGACACCGGCATCGACTCGCAGCCGACCGCCTTCGCCGCCCTCACCGAGGCGGTCTCCTTCTACAACGGCATCACCGACGAGCAGATCGGCGGCCGCGGATTGCGCTGGCAGGACCGCGACTCCTCGACGGCCGACCCCGCCAAGGACGTCGTCATGGACGAGCAGCGCGACGCGCCGACGAGCGTGGTCCAGCCCGACCCCACTCCTCGCGGAGTCGCCTCCGGCGAGTCGGTCGCGACGCCTCCCGCCGACGGCTCTCTGCTGCTGGGCACCTACCGCGACCTCTGGGCCGGCCCGATCACCGAGCTGAACCCGCCGCTGAAGTTCCTCACCCCCCAGCAGCGGGTGGAGATCTCGCCCGCCGACGCCGACAACCTCGGGCTGCGCTCGGGTGACCGGGTCCGCGTCTCCCAGAACGGTGCCGGCGTCGAGGCCGAGGTCAAGATCAAGGAGCGGGTCAGCAGGGGCGTCATCTTCATGGCCGAGGGGGTCCTCGACGGCAATGCCAACGCCCTGCTGAATGGTGGCCCGGTTCAGGTCCAGATCGAGAAGCTCGGCGAGGTCCGCGCCTGATGCTGCCGCTCGCCGACACCCAGTTCGTCGAAGCGACCTGGATCATGGTCGTCAAGAGCATCGTCATCTTCGGCGTCATCTTCGGGATCCTGCCGCTGCTGACGGTGCTCGAGCGCAAGCTGATCGGCCGCTTCCAGCATCGCTACGGCCCCAACCGCGTCGGCCCCTTCGGCATCCTGCAGCCGCTTGCCGACGTCGGCAAGCTGATCTCCAAGGAGAGCTTCCGGCCCGAGAACGCGGTCTCGACCCTGTTCGTCCTCGGGCCGCTGCTGCCGGTCCTGGCGGGCGTCCTCTCGCTGGCGATCATCCCCTGGGGCGACGTCCAAGGCGGGGTCGGCTTCTACGGCATCGACGTCCCGATCGGCATCCTCTACTTCTTCGCGGTCGGCTCGATCGCCTTCTACGGCCTCCTCCTCGGCGGCTGGTCCTCGGGCTCCAAATACAGCCTGCTCGGGGCGATGCGCTCGGCCGCGCAGCTGATCTCCTACGAGGTCAGCATGGGGCTCGCGCTGCTCGGCGTGGTGATGATGAGCGGCTCGCTCTCGCTGGTCTCGATCGTCCACTCGCAGGGCGGCCTCTGGTTCGTGATCCCCCAGTTCGTCGGCTTCCTGATCTTCATGCTCGCCGGCTTCGCCGAGACCAACCGCACCCCATTCGACATGCCCGAGGCCGATGCCGAGCTGGTCCAGGGCTTCATGACCGAGTATGGCGGCATGCGCTTCGGCTCCTTCCTGCTGGTCGAATACATGGAGATCCTGGTCGTCTGCGGAATTGCTGCGGCGATGTTCCTTGGCGGCTGGATGGGCCCCGGCCCGAGCTTCCTCGACCCGATCTGGATGCTGGCGAAGATGCTCGGCCTGGTCCTCCTCTTCATCTGGATCAGGGCAACGCTGCCCCGTCTTCGATATGACCAGCTGATGAGCCTGGGTTGGAAAGTCCTGCTGCCGCTGGCGACCCTCAACGTCCTCGTCACCGCCGTCCTGGTGGTGGTCACGTGAGCGCGCCTGAGAACGGCAACGGCTTCGACCCGAAGTCGGCCTCCTACCTTGACTCGATCGAGGTCGTCGAGGTCCAGCGCGGCCCCGAGCCGGGCGGGCTCGGCGGCGCCTACCGCGCCTTCGGCGAGACCCTGCGCGGCCTGAAGACGACGATGGCGCGGCTGATCGAGGGGCCGATGACGATCGAGTACCCCGAGGAGAAGACCCCCGTCTACCCGCGCTTCCGCGGCCGCCACAAACTCCACAAGTTCGAGGACACCGGGCTGGAGAAATGCGTCGGCTGCAGCCTCTGCGCCGCCGCCTGCCCGGCCGACTGCATCCGCGTCGTCGCGGCGGAGAACATCCCCGGCGAACGGGTCTCGGCCGGCGAGCGCTACGCGGCCGTCTACGAGATCAACCTCAGCCGCTGCATCTTCTGCGGCTACTGCGAGATCGCCTGCCCGTTCGACGCGATCACGATGGGCCACGACTACGAGATGGCCGACTACGACCGCCGCGACCTGATCTTCACCAAGGAGATGCTGCTGGCCGAGCCGGTCGAGCGGACGCCGCTGAAAGTCGAGGGCGAATAGTGGAAGCGGTGGTCTTCTTCGTCGCCGCGATCGGCGCCCTCGGCGGCGCAATTGGCGTGATCGCGATGCGCAACCCCTTCTACTCGGTGCTGGCGCTGATCATCCACCTCTTCTCGCTGGCGGCCCTCTTCCTGCTGCTGACCTCGGCCTTCGTGGCGGCCGCCCAGGTGGTCGTCTACGCGGGAGCGGTGATGGTCCTCTACGTCTTCGTCGTCGCCTATGTGGGCGGAGGCGGCGAGTCGGCCTGGGAGCCGATCCCCGGCCAGCGCTTCCTCGCTCCCCTCCTCGCCGTCGCCCTCTTCGTCGAGCTCTCGATCGCCGTCCTCGGGTCCGCGTTGAAGGCGCTCGAAACCCACGGCCCCGACACCCCCACCGGCTTCGGAGACCCCGCCGCAATCGGCCGCCTCCTCCTCGAAAAGTTCCTCCTCCCCTTCGAGGCTTCTTCGATCCTCCTGCTCCTGGCCGCGGTCGGCGCGATCGTCCTCGCCGCCCGGCGCCGCGAGGCCAACGCATGAACATCACCTGGTACATCGTCCTCAGCTCGCTCCTCTTCGCCACCGGCGTCCTTGGCATCCTGCTGCGACGCTCGCCGATGGTGATCCTGCTCTGCCTCGAGTTGATGCTGAATGCCGGCAACCTCGCGCTCGTCGCCTTCAGCCGCATGGTCGGCAACGAGCAGGGACAGGTGTTCGCGGTGATCGTGATGGTGATCGCCGCCTGCGAGGTGGTCGTCGGCCTCGGCCTGATCGTCGCGATCTTCCGCCGCCGCCTGCCGCTCAACGTCGATGACCTGCGGGAGCTGCGCGGATGACCGCCACCGCCTGGGCCTGGCTGGTCCTGCTCTTCCCGCTGCTCGGCTCGATCGTGATCGCGCTCGGCTACCGGGCGCTGCCGCGCAAGGCCGCCGGGATGATCGGCACCGCCGCGATCGGCCTCGCCTTCGCCTGCGGCGTCGCCGCCCTGATCAGCCTGCTCGGCGAGGACGCCGAGGCCCGCCACCACGCCTCCTCCCTCTGGGATTACGCCAGCGTCGCCGGCCTCGACATCAAGCTCGGGATCTACCTCGACCAGCTCTCGATCTTCATGGTTCTCGTCGTCACCGGCGTCTCGACCCTGATCCACCTCTACTCCTACGGCTACATGCAGTCCGACGAGGGCTACCACCGCTTCTTCAGCTACCTCAACTTCTTCGTCTTCTCAATGCTGCTGCTGGTCCTGGCGGGCAACTTCGTCCTGCTGATCGTCGGCTGGGCCTTCGTCGGCTTCGCCTCTTACGCGCTGATCAGCTTCTGGTACCGGCGCGAGACGGCGACGCGGGCGGGCATGAAGGCCTTCGTGATCAACGTCGTCGGCGACATCGGCCTGGTGCTGGCGGCCTTCCTGATCTTCCGGGAACTTGGCAGCTTCGACTACGGCACCGTCTTCGCCAAAGCTCCCGAAGTCTTCAGCGTCAACCAGTGGAGCGTCACCGCGATCTGCCTCCTGCTCCTCGTCGGCGCCTTCGCCAAGTCGGCCCAGTTGCCGCTCCACACCTGGCTGCCGGACGCGATGGAGGGCCCGACCCCGGTCTCCTCGCTGATCCACGCGGCGACGATGGTCACCGCCGGCGTCTACCTGATCGCCCGCACCCACGTCCTCTTTGCCCTCGCCCCCACCGCCGCCGACATCAGCGCCTTCATCGGCCTGGCGACGCTGCTGGTTGCGGCGACGATCGCCCTGGTGATGACCGACCTGAAGCGGGCGATCGCCTACTCGACGATGAGCCAGATCGGCTACATGGTCGTCGGCGTCTCGATCGGCGCCTACGGGGCGGGGATGTTCCACCTGATGACCCACGCCTTCTTCAAGGCGCTGCTGTTCATGGCGGCCGGCTCGATCATCGCCGCGATGGCGAACGAGCAGAACATCGACCGCATGGGCGGCTTCGCGAAGGCGATGCGCTTCACCTCAGTGACGATGCTCTGCGGCGGCCTCGCCCTCGCCGCCTTCCCGCTCACCTCTGGGTTCTTCTCCAAGGACGAGATCCTCGCTTACGCCGGGGCCAGGGGAGGCATGTATCTCATCTTTGTTGTTCTTGGTTATATCGGCGCCTTCCTCACCGCGATCTACACCTTCCGCTTGATCTTCCGGGTCCTGCAGGGGGAGCCGTGCGCGGAGGCGCGGGAGCTGATCGAGACCGGGCACGTCGCCCACGAGGCGCCAAAGAACCCGGCTACGGCTGAGCTCGAGGACAGCGACGTCGGCTTCCCCGGCCCCGAGCACCACATCGCCGAGACCTCAGCGCCGATGCGGGTGGCGATGGGCGTCCTCGCCTTCCTCGCCCTGGTCGGCGGCCTCGTCCAGGTGCCCGGCGTCGACAACGTGATCTCCGACTTCCTCGACCCCGCCTTCACTGGCCCGGTCCTAGCCCACGTCCACCCCTCGATCGAGTGGGACTGGATCGGCCTGGCGATCGGCGGCGTCATCTCCCTCGCCGGGATCTGGGTCGCCCACTGGCTCTACATCGCCAACCCGGAGCGGCCGCGGGCACTTGAAGCTCGCTTCCAGGGTGTGCATGACTTCCTCTTCCGCAAGTGGTACTTCGACGAGGCGATCGACTTCCTCGTCGTCCGCCCGGCACTGGCGATCGGCCGCTTCGCCAACCGCGTCTTCGAGCGCCTCGTCGTCGACGGGCTGGTCAACGGCACCGAGGAGACGGTGCGCGGCACCAGCGGCGTCATCCGCGCCGTCCAGAACGGCTTCGTCCGCAGCTACGCGCTGCTGCTGATCGCCGGCTTCGCCGGGCTCGCCCTCTACTTCCTACTGAGCAGCTCATGATCAACGTCCTCCTCTGGGCCCCCCTCGCTTTCGGCCTCGTCGGCCTCTTCCTGCCGCGGCGGGCGGCGGGGCCGTGGGCGGTGCTGGGGACGCTGGTCACCCTCGGCGTCGCCGTCGGGATGACGATCGGCTTCAACCAGGGCGACTCCGGCCTGCAGTACGTCGAGAGCACGCCCTGGATCTCCGGGCTCGGCGTCGACTACAGCCTCGGCCTCGACGGTCTCAACCTCTTCCTCGTCCTGCTCACCGCGCTGCTGTGGACCGGGGGCGTCGCCTTTGCCGCCTTCCGCGACTACGAGCGACCGAAGACCTTCTTCTTCCTGATGCTGGTCGCCGAGACGGCGACGCTCGGCTCCTTCCTCGCCCAGGACCTGCTCCTCTTCGTCCTCTTCTTTGACTTCATGCTGGTGCCGTTCTACTTCCTCTTCGGCGCCTGGGGCCACGACCGCACCGCCGAGGGCGGGATGACCGCCTCGGGGGCGACGTTGAAGATGATCATCTACACCCTGATCGGCTCGCTGCTGATGCTGGTCGCAGCGATCGCTACCGCGATCATCTCCGCCGACGGCGGCCACATCACCTTCTCGATCCAAGCGCTGCAGGAACAGGGGATCGGGCTCGGCAGCCAACGCTGGATCTTCTGGTTCTTCGCCGCCGCCTTCCTGGTGAAGATGCCGGCCTTCCTCCTCCACGGCTGGATGCCCGACGCCTACCGGGCGGCGCCGCTGCCGGCGCTGGCTGTCTTCTCCGGGGTGCTGGCGAAGGTGGGCGCCTACGGCTTCCTGCGGATCGTCCTGCCGCTGTTCCCCGAAGCGACGGTCGAATTCCAGGAGATCATGCTGGTGATCGCCCTCGCCTCGATCCTCTACGGCTCGGTGATGGCCTTCACCCAGACCAACGTGCGGCTGATCGCCGGCTACTCGTCGGTCGCCCAGCTCGGCTTCATCACCGCCGGGATCTTCGCCCTGCGCGCCGACGGCTCCGACGGCGCTGTCCTGCAGATGGTCAACCACGGCCTCGTCGTCGCCCCGATCTTCATCATCGTCGCGATCCTGCTCGAGCGGACCGGGACCGAAGACATCCGCGAGATGGGCGGGATGGCGCTGCGGGCGCCGGTCCTGGCGGCGCTCTTCCTGATCGTCGCCCTGGCGACCCTGGCGATGCCGGGGTCCTCCAACTTCATCGGCGAGTTCTACATCCTCAACGGCCTCTTCCAGGCGAAGATCGTCTTCGCCTTCATCGCGATCAGCGGCGTCGCGATGTCGGCTTACTACGCGCTGCGCCTCTACCAGGGGGCGATGCACAACCGTAAGCCCGAGGGCCTGCTGTCACGCGAGATCGGCTGGCGCGACGCGGTGGTCCTGGTGCCGCTGGTCCTCTGCATCGTCGCCCTCGCCTTCTACCCGCAGCTGATCCTCGAGCGGACCAACCCGAGCGTCGAGCAGACGGTCGCCAAGGTGACGGGCGGGTCCGCCCCGCAGTCGAAGCTGGCCCAGACCGAAGGATCCGGTTGGACCGGGTACGCACCGGTCGGAGACAAGTGAACTTCAACGAGCCGCATATCGATTACGCCGGCATCTCGCCGCTGATCGCCCTCACCGTCGGCATCTGCGTCGTCCTGCTGAGCGCGGTCTTCAAGCCGTTCAAGCGCAGCGCGCCGATGCTGACGCTGGTCACCCTCGGCGCTACCGCCGGGCTGCTGATCTGGCAGTGGGACGACCCGAAGAACCTGATCACGGGGGCGCTGCGACTCGACGACCTGGCGATCTCGATCTCGCTGATCGCGATCCTGGTCGCGGCCTTCTGCGTCCTCCTCTCGATCGGCGAGCGGGCGACCGAGGAAGCCGGGTCCGGCGAGTACCACTCGCTCTTACTGGGCTCGGTGCTGGGGATGGTGCTGCTTGCGCAGGCGACCAACCTGGTCACCTTCTTCGTCGCCCTGGAGACGCTCTCGATTCCCCTCTACATCCTCTGCGCCACCAACCTGCGGCGCGAGGGCTCGCTCGAGTCGGGGCTGAAGTACCTGATCGTCGGCTCGATCGGCTCGGCGACGCTCCTCTACGGGATGGCCTTCCTCTACGGCGGCACCGGCGCGACCGGCTTCCAGGGAATCGCCGCCGGGATCGCCCACAACGGCCTCGACGGCGACCCGCTGATCCTGATCGGGATCGCGATGGCGGCGGTCGGGCTCGCCTTCAAGACCTCGATCGCCCCCTTCCACCAGTGGACGCCCGACGTCTACCAGGGGGCGCCGACCCCGATCACCTCTTTTATGGCGGTGGCGACCAAGGCCGCGGCCTTCGCCGTCTTCCTCCGCTTCTTCGACGTCGCCCTCGGCTCCCAGCTCGACTCCTGGCAGCCGGCGCTCGCCGCCCTGGCGGCGATCTCGATCCTCGTCGGCAACGTCGGTGCCCTCGGCCAGGACTCGCTGAAGCGGATCATGGGCTGGTCGGGCGTCGCCCAGGCCGGCTACATGCTCGGCGGCGTCGTCGTCGCCTCCGAGGCGGGGACGAGCTCGCTGGTCTTCTACCTCGCCGCCTACGCCTTCATGAACCTCGCCGCCTTCGCGGTGATCGTCGCCCGAGAGCGCGAAACGATCTTCGGCGACGACATCCGCGCGGTCCGCGGCCTCGGCGCCGAGCGGCCGGCGTTGGCCTGGCCGCTGACGATCTCGATGCTGGCGCTGGCCGGGTTACCGGCGACCGCGGGCTTCATCGGCAAGCTCTATCTGATCGAGGCGCTGGTCGAAGGCGACTACACTTGGTTGGCGGTCTTCATCGCGGTCGGGACGATGATCTCGCTCGCCTACTACCTGCGGATCGTGGCGGCGATGTGGATGCGACCCGAGCGCGAGACCGTCCCCGGCGGCACCCCGGCAATCGCCGGCGCCTCCCCCGAAGCCGACCCGGTCGACCCCGAAGCCGGCCGCCGCTGGTACCTGGTCGGCCCCGCCGTCCTCGCCGCCGCCGCGACCGTCTTCTTCGGCGTCATCCCCCAGCCGCTGGTCGACTTCGCGTCCCACGCGGGCGCCGCCCTCTTCTAGGCCGCTTTTCGAACTGCATCAAATTTCCGGGCTGGTGGGCATGAAATTTGATGCAGTTCGCTGATGGGCGTCCTCCTCACTCTTGTCCTGATGGTCGCCGGCGCTGGGATCGGCGTCGAGTCCGAGCGGAGGCGCCCGAAAGAAGCGGTGGCGCTGGCGCGGCGGCTGCTGTTGGTGATGCTCTACGTGCTGGTGCCGCCGGTGATCTTTTTCAACCTGGCGGCCTCCTCGATCAGCGTTGACAACGCGGTCGGGATCGGCCTGGCGCTGGTCAACATGGCGCTGGTCGGAGCGGCGACCTGGTTCGTCGCCGCCCGGCTGCTGCGGCTGAGCCGGCCGCAGACGGGGGCGGTGATCTGCGGCGCGATCGTCGCCAATACGACCTACCTCGGCTACCCCCTGACCGTCGCCCTGCTGGGACACGACCACTTGGCGACCGGCGTCCTCTTCGACGTCCTCGTCGGCGGGCCGACGCTGATGTTCGGGGCGTTCGGGGTCGGCGCCGCCTTCGGGACCAAAGCCGGCGAAGGGATGGGCGAGCGGGTGCGTGCCTTCTTCACCCGCAACCCGCCGCTCTACGCGGCGGTCCTCGGCCTGCTCGCGCCGAGTGCCCTGGCGCCGCAGGTCCTCGTCGACGCCTCGCAGGTGCTGGCGGTGGCGATCCTGCCGCTCGGCTTCTTCGCCGTCGGCGCCACCCTCGCCGAGGGCGCCGGGCAGGGCGAACTGCCCCTGCCGCCGCCGCTCACCGCCCCCGTCGCCGTCGCCACGATCGGCCGCCTCGCCCTCGCCCCCGCCCTCCTCATGCTCCTCGCCGCCCCGCTGATCGAGTTGCCCTCCGCCTACCGCCTGATGTCAGCGATGCCGACCGGCATCAACGCCCTCGTCGTCTCCCACGCCTACGGCCTCGACAACAGAACCGTCGCCGAGACGATCACCTGGTCGACCGCGATAGTGATTGTCGCGGCGCTCCTGTCGCTGCTGTTCTGACCTACTGCGTCCCGACAATCCCAACCAGCACGCCGAGCAGGCCGAGGAGCCCGACGATCAATACCCAGGAGGTTCTGAACAGCAGTTGGTACATACCGTCAAAGCGTTCGTTGACGATCTCGAACTTGGCATCCATTCGCGCGAAACCGTCGTCCATCTTCCGCTCGAGCCTCTCGAACTTGGTGTCTATGCGCGCGAAGCCGTTGTCCATCTTCGTCTCGATGCGATCAACCCGATCACTCAGGTCATCCATCCGCCCGTCGTTCCATTCCGCCACTTTGGTCCCCCTTTCCGCCACCATTGCCTCCATGACTTTAATTTTAGCAGACAAAACCATTCGCTGAAAAATGCTCCACCACATCGGCATAGAGGTTGCGCCCGCGGACATCGAGGCCGCTGTCGCCTTCTTCGAGCTGCTCGGGTTCGAGCGGGTAGAGCCGCCGGCGACGCTGCGCGAGTTCACCTGGGTCGAGCGCGACGGGACGCAGGTGCACCTGATGCCGGAGGAGGAACCGACGGTCCCTTCGCCTGGGCACCTAGCGGTGGTCGTCGCGGACTTCGACGAGACGGTCGCGCGGATCCGCGAGGCCGGCTTCGAGATCGAGCCCAAACGCGAACACTGGGGGCAGCCGCGGGCCTTGGCGATCGCCCCCGGCGGCCACCGGGTCGAGCTGATGGCGGCCCCGCCGGCGCCGCAGACCTGAGGCGGCGCTACTCCCGCTGCTTGCGCTTGCGCCGCTCGGCGCCTGCCTCGACGGCGGAGTCCTCCTCGACCGTCTCCGCCGGTTCGAGTTCGGCCGCGGCCCGCTCACCCGGCGTCTGCCAGGCCACCGCCTTGCCCTCCTCCCAGGCCGGCGGTTTGCTGCCGGGAAGGAAGCCGAGGTAGAGCAGGCCGAGGTAGAAGAACCAGACGATCGCCAGGATCACGAAGCCGAGCAGGATCGCGATCCCGAGCGCCATCCCGAGCGAGCCCCAGAAGCGGCTGAGCAGGCCGGTGCGCATCGCCCAGAGGCAGGTGTAGAAGAGGCCGATCGCGAAGAGCAGGCCGCCGCCGAGGGTGAGGATCCCGGCCGGGGTGGTCAGCGAAGCGTCGCTGAGCGCGTTGGAGGCCGCGTCGTCTTCGCGCTTTTCCTTTTCGCAGCCGGCGACCGGCTTCTCGTCTTCGCATTGTTCCTTCAGGTCCTGGGCGGAGATCGTCGGCTTCGCTTCGCCGGCGACGAAGCTGTCGGCGGCTTCCTGGCGGGCCTGTCCGTAGAGGACGGTGCCAACCCCGACCAGCAGCGGCGCCGCGATCACGATCGCCAGCACCGCCGGCAGCACCCGCTCGCTGCGCGCTCGGGCGGCGATGAAGAGGTAGGCAAGCGGGAAGGCCAGGAGCAGGAAGGCGACCGCCTGAAGGCCGCTCGAGAGGGTGACCGAGCTGCCGTGAGCGTCGATCGAGCGCAGGACCTCGGCTTCGCCCGAGCCGCTGACCGAGCTGACGAAGCCCGGCAGGAGCATCAGGATCACCGCCGCGAACGCGGCCAGCGCCGCCGGCACCGCCCAGCGCGACTCCCTCTCCCGGACCTGCTCTGGGCTCACGGCCCGTACGCTACCCGAGGCATGGAGCAGACCGAGGCCACCCCCGTCGTCCCGCTCGAGGCCGGAGCCGGTCCGGAGAACCCCCCCTGCCCCGCCTGCGGCGAGCCGCTCTTCGGCTGGATCGGCGCCAAGCGGGGGCTAAGCGGGCCGGTCCGCCGCTGCGAGAGCTGCGGCCTCGGGATCATCGGCGAAACCGGGGACGCCGAGGCCGCCCTGCACGAGCTCGACACCCTGCGCCGCGGCGACGTCCTGCGGATCGAGAACCGCGGCAGCACCGCCTGCGCCCTCGGCGGCGCCGGCTGGGCGGGCCTGCAGCCGCAGCGGCGCCACCTCTTCACTCCCGAGGCGGTGCGCCGTCTGGTCGCCAACCGCGACCAGGTCGTCAAGTCCGCCCGCTGGCGTCCCCTCGCCGGCCTCGCCAGCACCTGGCAGACCCTCCTCAACAGCGTCACCTTCGGCCGCAACGTCGCCCTCGCCGCCCTGCGCGACACCCCCGCGGTGCCGGCGCCGAAACCCTGGCAGCGGCGGATCGACGCCCTCGCCAGCATCGTCCTCGCCCTGCCGGCGCTGTTGATCGCGATCCCGGTCGAGCTGGTCGGCGGCCTCAGCCGCCACGGCGCCGTGATCGCGCTGAAGCTCGAGCTCTTCTAGCTGAGGCCTTCGCGGGCCTCACGCACAAGAGTCACGGCCTCCGGGAAGAGGACGCGGATCGCGTCGCGGACCTGCATCGCCTGCTCATCGGCGCTGCCGTTGAGCTCGAGGCGGCCGATCGAGGCGACGGTCATGTCGACGGCTAGCTTGATCGCGTTGTCGGCCCAGGCGACTCGCTGCGAGGACTGCATCTGCTCCGACAGCTCTTCCATGCGAGCGCGGAACTCCTCGGGGTCGCCAAACAGGTTGAAGCCCTCCATCGCCCTGCATGTAAGCAGAACCGGCACACCGCCGAGGCGGAATTGGCACTTTCTGCGCGCCATACGTGCGCCGCCGCCCCCTAGCGTCGCCGGCCATGGCGGAGCGGGAGAACGAGCGAGGCTCGGCTAGCGTCGAGCAGGCCGGGCTGGCGGCACTGGTGGCGCTGCTGCTGATCGCCGCCATCGCCGCCGTCGCGGCAGGCGGAGAAATCGACGCCGGCCGGCGGCTCGCGGGCGCGCTGGGCCGCCGGCTTACCTGCGCGCCGCGGCTGCCTGACGGCTGCCGGCACCACCCGCTGGTGCCGGCGTACGGCTGGCCGCTCGCTCGCCTGGCGCGGGCGCTGGCCCCGGCGCCCGAAGCGCTTCCCGGGCCCTCCGGCCTGCCGCTGGCGCCGGTCGACTTCCGCCGCTGCCGTTCGCAGAGCTGTGCCGTCGCCGCCGGGCCGCACCTGACCGCCTCCCACCGCCGCGTCACCGCCTTTACCGAGCTGATCGACCGCCGCGCCAGCGAAGGCTGGGTCGAAATCGTCTACTGGCTCTACCGCCCGACGCTCGGCTGGCAGCGCCTCGCCCGCCGCGCCACCGAGGCCGAAGTTGATGCCGCCGCCGGCGTCGAAGTCCTCGAGCGCGACGATCCGGCGCTGGTCCCACTGGAGACGCTGCCCGGCCGCAACCACTACGAGTTCCCGCCCGGCGAGCTGCCGCCATGGCAGTGGCGCGTCGCCGGCCGCTATCCGGGCTGGTCGAGCTAGGCGGAAGCCGGCCAGCCGTCGCCGGCGGCAGTCCGTTCGAAGCCGATCCAGAGCGAGTTCATCGCCGTCGCGACCACCTGCTCGCGCGGCACCTCCGGATGCTCCACCCACCAGAGCGCCAGCCCCTGGAGGACGCCGCGGAGCACGACCCAGGCCATTTCCAGCCCCGGCCCCAACAGCGATCCGGTCAGGCCCTCCGAGCCCGGCTCGGCGACGAACAGCTCCATCACCTGGGCGCGGCTGCGGGCCGAGATCTCCTGGTGGACCGCTTCTGCCTGGCGGTCGCCGTTCGGCTCGCGGAAGAGCATCGTCGCCGCCGCGGGATGCTCCTCCACGTAGGAGAACCAGGCGTCGAAGGAGCGGCTGACGCGGGCGGCAGAGTCGCCCGAGCCGGGGAAGTTCCGGCCCCAGATCCCTCGCAGCTCGGCGAAGTGGGCTTCGAGCAGGTGCCGGTAGAGGTCGAGCTTCGAGGAGAAATGGTCGTAGACGACCGGAGGGGTGACGCCGGAGCGGCCGGCAATCGCCTCGATCGAGGCGCCCGGGAAGCCGCGCTCGGCGAACAGCTCGGTCGCGGCCGCTTCGATCACCTCGCGGCGCTGGCCGGCGCTGAGCCGCTTGCGCCCTTTCTCCTTCGATCCCGTTGACAACCTAACGCTCCCTAGGTAGATTTTTACCTAATGGCTACTAGGTTAACCACGATCCAGGAGGACGGGGCATGATCTTCTCGATCGACATCGCCGAAGTCGGGGCCCGGCGGGGCCTGCGCCACCTAGCCGCGCGGCCGCGCCCAGAGGAGTTCGAGGGCCTGCAATACGCGGAGACCGTCTTCACCGCCCCGCTCGGCGGCGGCCTCCTCCCCGCCCCTAACTTCGGAACCGTCGCCCTGCTCGCGGCCTGGGACGACGAGGACTCCCTCGACCGCTTCGCCTCCCACCCGCTCGCCCGGCAGCTCGCCGGCGGCTGGCAGGTGCGGATGGCGCCGCTGCGGGTCTCCGGCGCCTGGCCCGGCCTCGAGGGGCTGCCGGAGCGGCCGCTGCCGGTTGACGACGAGGAGCCGGTCGCCGTCCTCACCCTCGGCCGGCTGATGCCCTGGCGAGCCCGACCCTTCCTGCGGGCGGCTGCGCCGGCCGAAGCCGACGCGCTGGCCGTGCCGGGGCTCCTCGCCTCGACCGGGTTCGGACGCCTGCCGAGCCTCGTCTCCACCTTCTCCCTCTGGAGGACGGCGGCGGCGATGCGCGACTACGCCTACCGACAGGGAGGCTCACACCGGGCGGCGGTCGCCAGCGACCGCGAGCGCGCCTTCCACCGCCACTCCGCCTTCATCCGCTTCCGGCCCTACGCCAGCCGCGGCAAGTGGGCCGGCGCCGATCCGCTCGCCGCGGCGGCGGTCACGGTCTAGCCCGCGCCGCCGCTTCGGCGGCCTTTTCGCTGTCGGCTTCCTCCTGGGCTTGGCGGATCAGGCCGCGCCAGTCGGTCGTCCTGAACACGAGCAGGATCGCGGCGAAGCCGAGGACGACCGACCAGGCCGCCATCGCGATCTGGGTACCGACCGAGAAGGAGAGGACGGCAGTCCGGGTCGGCCCCTCCAGGGTGGCGACCAGCAGCGCCTGCTGGGCGCCGGCGCCGCCGGGGGTGAAGGGGACGATGTTGGCGATCGCCTGGCAGCTCATCACCAGCATCACGTTTCCGATCGAGCCGTCGATTCCGAAGGCTTCGAGGAAGAACCAGAAGGCGGCGAAGCGGAAGAGCCAGCCGAGGCCCTGCCAGGCGGCGACCTCGCGCAGGTAGCGGCGCGGCTCGGTGAGGATGATGAGGCCCTGGCGGACCCGGGCCCAGAAGCGGCGGACGCGGTGGGCGAGCAGGTAGATGCCGATCGCGATCGCCAGCAGCGTCACCCCGACGGTGATGAAGAAGAAGTTCGGGTGGTCGGCCCAGAAGGAGATCTCGAAGGCGGGCAGGTGCGGGATCTGCGGCAGCGGCGGCAGCAGGCCCTGGCTGATTGCGTAGAGGAGGACGAGGATCCCGACCGAGGTGTCGAAGACGGTCTGGACGAGGAAGGAGGAGGTGACCGCCGGGTAGGAGGAGTCGGGGATCTGCCGTTTGACCAGGAAGACCTTGGTCACGTCGCCGGCGTGCGCCGGCACCACCGCGTTGATCCCGGCCCCCGCCAGGTAGGCGGCGGCAAGCGGCAGGAAGGGGATCTTCTTGTCCGGGTAAGCGGCGCGGAGGACGTTGCGCCAGGCCCAGGCGCGGGCCAGCTGCATGCCGAGCAGGAACAGCAGAGCGATGCCGAAGGTGGTCCAGTCGACTTCCGAGAGATGGCGGAAGAATTCGGCGGCCCGGTTGAAGAACGCTTCGAAGTTGTCGGCAAGATCGGCGTACGGCATCGCAGCTAGACTAGCCACGCTCGTGCCCGACCCCGACGTGCAGTCGCTGCCCCAGACCCCCCTGCCCGACCCCGCTGACAAGGCGATGTGCGACCGTGCCCGCGAGCGCTATACGGCCGATCGCAAGAGCCGCTGGCGCCGCCGTCGCAAACGCCACGCGCAGCTGCCGAACCTGATCATCATCGGCGGGCTGAAGTGCGGGACGACGAGCATCCACCACTACCTCGGCCTCCATCCCGAAGTCCAGATGTCGAAGCCGAAGGAGCTCAACTTCTTCGTCGAGGAGCTGAACTGGGACCTCGGCCTCGACTGGTACGCGAGCCGCTTCGACGACCGCTTCAAGGTGCGCGGCGAGTCCTCCCCGCACTACACCAACCTGCCGCGCTTCGAGGGGGTATCGGAGCGGATCAAGCAGCACTGTCCCGACGCCCGTCTGCTCTACATGGTGCGGGACCCGATCAAGCGGATCCTCTCGCACTGGGTTCACGCCACCGGCGCTGGCTACGAGACCGGCGACCTGGTTGAGGTTCTCTCCAATCCCGACAACTCCTACACCAACCGCTCGAAGTACTGGATGCAGCTGCAGCCTTACCTCGAGCACTTCGATCGCGAGCAAATCACCCTGATCACCCAGGAGGAGCTGCACACCGAACGCGAGGCGACGATGCGCAAGGCGTTCGCTTTCGCCGGCGTCGACGAGAACTTTGTCTCCGAGCAGTTCGACCGCGAGTGGGAGAAGTCGAGCGCCAAGGAGAGCGACAAATACCAGCTGATGGAGAAGCTGGTGAAACTGCCGGGCTTCCGCTCCTTCGACCGCAACTTCGACCGCCTGCCCGAGTCGATGCGCTGGCTGGTCGAGAAGGTCGTCCACGACCCCGAGAAGCCGCCGGCCCCGAAGCCGAAGCTCCCCGACGACCTCTTCGAGACCGTCCGCAGCCGCTTCACCGAGGACGTCGCCGAACTGCAGAAGTTCGCCGGCCGCGAGTTCGCCGGCTGGCACGACTACTCCTGAAGCAGGCGGGGCGGAACCGGTGGTGGCACCGGCCCCGCCCGTTCCCTAGTTGGTCTTGCTGGTCGAAAGTGCCGGGTACACCGGGGTGGTCTTGTCGATGGTCACGCCGCTTCACCTCCTTCCCTTAGGTCACGGCCGAGACCCGACGTGACTATTACTGGACGTGTCTCCAGTAACGAGCCCGGCAGGAGACCGCCTTACGCAAATGCTCGGATACTCTGCATTGATGTCCGCACTTGAACCGGAGGGGTCGACCATGAGCAAACGTCTGAGCAAAGAAAAGGCGCCTGCGGAGAATGTCCATTCAGAGTCGGGAGGGAGCTTCGGAAGGCCGGGACACGATCAGCTTGTAAAAGGCCTTAGCCATCCGGTGCGGATCGAATGCCTTACCATCCTCACCAAGCAGGTCGCCAGTCCGAGGCAGCTGTCAGAACTTCTCGAACACGACCTCAGCAACATCAGCTACCACGTCCGCACGCTCGTTGAGCTGGGCTTGGTCGAGCTGGTCGGCGAAGAACCCGTCCGTGGCGCAGTCGCACACTTCTATAAAGCAGTGGAACGACCTTTGCTGGCCAATGCCGAATGGGTGCAGCTTCCTCCTTCTGTGCGCCAGATGATCTCCGTGTACAGCTGGGACATCCTGCTCGAGGATGCAACCGAGTCGATTGAGAAAGGAGCCTTCGACAGCCGCTCCGACCGCCACCTCACCCGAACTCGCCTGCTGCTCGATTCAGAGGGATTCGCCCGCCTCAGCGGACTCATGGACGAGTTGTTGGAAGCGATCCTTTCCGAGCAGGCCGCGGCCGCCGAACGGATGAACGAGTCGGGCGAGAAGCCGATCCACGCGGTTGCCGCGACGGCGCTCTTCCCGATGCCCGACCCGGAATAAGCCTGCAAGCGCGGACTAAAGCGTCGACGACGGGGTAGCCTCGGGCCGATGCGGCGGCTTCTCCCGGATCCCGGCCCAACCTCGATCTCCGAGCAGCTGGAGGCCTACCGGCCCTGGGAGGAAGCGCCGGAGGAGCGGCCGCTGGTGGGGATGAACTTCGCCGCCACCGTCGACGGCCGGGCGACGATCGCGGGGCGCTCGGGGCCGATCGGCTCCGACACCGACACCGAGATGCTGGTGGGGCTGCGCAGCCGCTTCGAGGCGGTGATGATCGGCGCCGGGACGATGCGGGTCGAGCGTTACGGACCGATGGAGCCGCTGCTGGTGCTGATCAGCGGCCGGCTTGACCTCCCCTGGGACGCACCGCTCTTCAGCGAGGAGCGCGGCGGGGTGCTGATCTTCACCGCCTCGGAGACCGAACCACCGGAGACGGCGGCGACGGTGGAGGTGGTGCGGCACGAGGGAGCGGTGAACCTGGGCCAGGCGCTGCGCCACCTGCGCCAGGAGCGCGGCATCCGCGCCCTGCTCTCCGAGGGAGGGCCGCAGCTGCACGCGCAGATGCAGGCCGACGGGCTGGTCGACGACCTCTTCCTGACGATCGCGCCGAAGCTGAGCGGCGGCGAGGCGGCGCGGATCCTCGAGGGGTCGCTGCCCGGCGTGGTCGGCCTCGAGCTCGCCTGGCTGCTGGAGGAAGACGGCGAGCTCTTCGCCCGCTACCGACGGAGCTGAGCCCGGCGAGCCGATAGCGTTCCCCCTCCCAGAGGACGAGGAGAGGAACGAATGGACTTCAACCCCAGCCCCGAGGTCGCACAGCTGCGCGAGCGCGTGCTCGACTTCATGGACGCGGAGATCTACCCGCAGGAGCGGGAGATCATGGAAGCGCTCGACGAGGAGGTCGGCGCCGGCGTCCCCTACCCGCAGAACCTGACCGAGGTTCGCGAGAAGGCGAAGGCCGACGGCCTCTGGAACCTGTTCATGCCCGACGAGCGCTTCGGGCCGGGGCTGACGAACTGGGAGTACGGCCTGCTCTGCGAGGAGATGGGCCGCAGCCCGATGGCGGCGCCGATGGCCTTCAACTGCTCGGCGCCGGACACCGGCAACATGGAGATCCTCGCCGAGCATGGGACGCCCGAGCAACAGGAGCGCTGGCTCCATCCGCTGCTCGAGGGCCGGATCCGCTCCTGTTTCTCGATGACCGAGCCGGAGGTCTCCGGCTCCGACCCGACGCTGCTGCAGGCGAAGGCGACGCTCGACGGCGACGAGTGGGTTGTCGACGGGCACAAGTGGTTCACCAGCGGCGCCGTCGGCGCCGAGCTGGCGATCGCAATGGTCGTCACCGATCCCGACGCACCCCCCTACTCCCGCGCCTCGATGATCTGCGTCCCCACCGACACCCCCGGCTTCAACCTGGTGCGGCCGATCTCGGTGATGGGCCACGACGGCGGCCCCGGCCACTGCGAGATCCGCTACGAAGAATGTCGGGTGCCGAAGGAGTTCCTGCTCGGCGAGCGCGGCGCCGGCTTCGCGATCGCCCAGGACCGCCTCGGCCCGGGCCGCATCCACCACTGCATGCGGGCGATTGGGACCGCCGAGCGCGCCCACGAGATGATGTGCCGCCGCGCCAACGAACGCAGCGCCTTCGGCGGCCCGCTGGCCGACAAGCAGTTCGTCCAGGAGTCGATCGCGACCAGCCGCATGGAGATCGACCAGGCCCGCCTGCTCACCCTCTACGCAGCTTGGAAGATGGACACCGAGGGCAAGCGCGCCGCCCGCCAAGCGATCTCGGCGATCAAGATCGTCGCCGCCAACATGGTGATGGACGTCCTCGACCGCGCGATCCAGATCCACGGCTCCCTCGGCATGACCGACGACACCCCCTTGGCGATCATGTGGCGCTTCTCCCGCATGCTCCGCCTCGCCGACGGCCCCGACGAGGTCCACAAAATGGTCCTCGCCCGCCGCGAGCTCAACCGCTGGTCCAAGCGCGCCGAGGCCGAAGCCGAAGGCAACCTAGAGCCCCGGCACGCGGCGCGGATGGTCTGAAAAGAAGTAGTCACTCCTTTGAGTCTCGATTGCCCCTGGTGTGGCCATCCTCTCGCCGATGGCATCCGAATGCGCAGCCGGGTTCGCTGCGCCAGCTGCGGAGTGGCAACCACCATCCCCTGGCCTTCCGAGGATGAGCTGGATGCTGCCTACGGAGATTGGTATCGCCCTGCTGACGGGCGTTTCTCCGGCTCCGGCGACCGTCTCCTCCGCTATCTGCGGGGGCGCCTTGCTCGGCGCATCGACAGGATCGTGCCGCCGGGTCCGATCCTCGACGTCGGATCGGGAGACGGAGCGCTGCTCGATGCCCTGCGGCGGCGCGGCCGGGAAGCAGCCGGCCTTGAGCGCGCGGCAACCGAGGGGACTCGCGACCTGGAGATCTTCGAGCTGGAGCAAGGCAATTGGGCGGGGGTCGTCTTTTGGCACTCGCTGGAGCACCTACGTGAGCCCGGCAAGGCGATCGAGCGGGCGGCGCGGTTGCTGCGGCCGGGAGGCTTCCTCTTTGTCGCGGTCCCCAATTCCGCCAGCTTCCAGGCGCGGCTATTCGGGGATCGCTGGTTCGCGCTGGACATCCCCCGGCATCTCGTCCACCTCACGGCTCCTGCCCTCCTACATAAGATCGAGGAGAGCGGTTTGCAAGTCGAACGAGTCAGCTACACGCGCGGGGGTCAGATCCTCTTCGGCTGGGTCCACGGCATCGTCTCCCTGCTGCCGGCACACCGTAACCTTTACGACGCGATCCGGCGGCCGGCGGCACGTTCACGCCCGCTCTCGGCGACGGCCCGTCTGGTGACCGTCGGGCTTGGCGTAATCGTCCTTCCAATCGCCGCTCTCGGCACCCTGATCGAGGTACTCGCCCGCCGCGGCGGCACCGTCTATGTGGAGGCGCGCCGTGCCTAAGGTAATCGCCGTCCTACCAGCTCTGAATGCCGCGAAGACGCTGGAGGCGACGGTGGCGGCCATCCCCCGGGACCTGGTCGACGAAGTGATCCTGGTCGACGATCACTCAACCGACGATACGCGGGAGCTCGCTCGACACCTGGGCATCAGCTTGATCTGGCATCCCCACAACGCCGGCTACGGCGCAAACCAGAAGACCTGCTACCTGGAGGCGCTGCAGCGAGATGCCGACATCGTCGTCATGTTGCATCCCGATGGCCAGTACGAGGCGGCCTTGATTCCGGCGATGTGCGCGCCGATCCTCTCGGGCGAGGCAGACCTCGTGCTCGGTTCCCGTTTTGCTCGACCCGGCATGGCACTCGAACAAGGAATGCCTCGGTGGAAGTACCTGGCGAACCGCTTCCTGACCGGAATCGAGAATCGGGTGATGAAGACCCAGCTAACCGAGGCCCACACCGGCTATCGCGCCTATTCGCGCCACTTCCTCCTGACCATCCCTTTTCTCCGCAACGCCAACGATTTCAGCTTCGATTCGGAGGTCCTGATGCAGGCGGTGGCCTTCGATATGCGAATCGCCGAGGTTCCAGCCAAGGGCAGGTATTTCGAAGATGCCTCCTCGGTCGGGCTCGGCGCCGGGACTGTCTACGGGCTGAAGACGCTGCTCGCGGGCTGGCGCCTGGCCCTGCACCGCCGAGGGGTTCTGCGTTCCCGCAGGTTTCAGCCCTGAGCGCCGCGACGACTTGCGAATACCTCGCGCGGCGATCTGTACTTGAGCACCATCAGCGGTCGCTCGATCAGGTAGTAGGTCAATGCTGCAAGCGGTATGGCGATCAGGAACGTGAGGGCCAGCACGGTGGCAAATCCCGCTTCTGCGCCGCCGATGCCGAGGTCGACGGTGACCGTAACGCTCCAAAGGTAGAGGCCGTAGGACAGCACCCCTAGCCACAGCATCAGGGGGTGGCCGAGGAAGCGAGCGGGAACGCCGAAGTTGGGGTTGCCGAAGAAGACCGGGATCAGGACGAGGACAGCGACGACCGCCTGAACGAGGTGCAAAACGATGTAGCCGCCGGGGCCGAAGGGCGCGACGGTGAAGGGCGTCGGGACGATCGTCAGAACCTCCACCAACCAGACGGCGAGCGCCAGCGCCCAGCAGGCGCCTGGATTGTCGGCTGCCAGGTGAAGCCACCGCGGCAACTCCTGACGGCGATCCTGGTAGGCGACCGAGACCACCGCAGCCGCCAGCCCGAGGCCCAACCAGAGGAAGTGAGCGAGGAAGCTGAAGCGAAACCAGGAGGCCTCGCGTACGGACGGAAAAAGAGCACCAACCAGCACCGAGGCGGCCGAGGCGGCGGCGATCAGCAGCAGCTCCGCCCGCACCCACGAACCGACGGTGCGACCGCGGGCGAGCCGAGCGGTCAAGAGCGCGTAGAACGGCAGCATCAGGTAGAAGGTCATCTCGACGGTCAGCGTCCATGACTGCGGAAGACCGCAATGGAACCCTGAATCGCCGATACAGGCCTTGCTGGCGTTTGCGTAGTCAAGGTAAAAGCCGAGGCTGTAGAACTGGTACCACTTGTCGCTGAAGACACCGACCAGCCCGGGGAAGATCGCCAGCGCGGTCAACGCCACCCAGTAGACGGGGTAGACCCGGAGGAACCGGCGCCAGGCGTAGGCCCCCACGCTGGGCGATGCGGGACCACCTCCCCGATGGGCGATCATCGGCCGGTAGAGGAGGAATCCCGAGAGGAAGAAGAAGATCGCGATCGCTCCGTCCAGCCGGACCACGAGCCGGTTCGGAAGGCTTCCGGTGAAGCCCCCGAATCCACCGGTGAAGAGCCAGACGTGGCAGACCATGACGCTGATGACAGCGAAAGCTCGGGCGCCATCGGAGAGCGGGAAGCGGGGGTGGCGGGGTGGCGGGGCAACGACGTCTGGAACCGTCACCGGATATCTTCGCTCTGCCTGGCTGCTCGCCATTCCTATCTGGCTCGCCCGGCGGTCGCGAAGGTGCGGATGAAATCGACGTCGCAAGTCTTCAGGCCTGCTTCCCGCGCCAGCTGTCGCTGCAGATCGCTGAGATCCAGCATCTGCAGCTCCAGCCCGTGGGCCCGCGTCGCATCTCCGGCCTCTCCGGCCGCGGCGCGATCGCGCACGACAGAGATGATCGGGTCATAGAGCGCGACATATGACTGGAACGCGAGGTCGTCCGACTTCGCTGCAAGCGCCCGCAGCCTGCGCGCGCTCCGTTCGAGGGGGGGCAGGGCGGGCTCGACCAGGCCTCGCGTCGTCAGCGTTAGGGAGCTGAGGCCCTGATCGGAGAAGCGAGCGAACCGGACCGCCAGTTGGCGCGAGTCGGCGATCATCGCGGCGCAGACCCGATCGGCGGCGGAAACATAAGCCCGGTCGCCGGGTTGAGATGCATCCGGGGGCTGCGTCGCCGCGTTCTGCGCCGTCGTGTCCGAGCCTCCGCCGCAGCCGTAGAGCACAAAGCCCAGCAGGGCGAGCATCGCTGCAAACCGTTTCACGTGGTGCTGACCCTACCTCTGCCACTCCTCGCGTAGATCCATGCCATGCCGATCGCCGCCAGGATCAGGATGAAGGGATCAGCGGGGGTCCGCTGCCGGGGCAGGCCGTTGATCGGAGCGGCAACGAGAATCAGCAGGATCGGCACCAGCCAAAGAAACAGCGGACCGGAGGGAATCCGGCGCAGGCCGGGTCGGCGCGAGAGAATGATCGCGATCACCCCGACCAGGGCAAAGATGGCCGCTAAGCCGAGGCCGATCCGCTCGGCGACTGGATCGGCACTCCCGATCCCCCTCGTTTCGACCGGCCCGGTGAGCGGATCGACCACTGAGCCGCCGGAGACCTCGAAAAGGCGAAGCAGGTTGCGGGCGGTCACTTCGGCGACGTAGAAGGGGTGATCTAACGCAAATTCACTCGCCCTGCTGCGGAGGGTGGCATCGAGGGTGCCTTCGTCAATCCCACTGGTCAGGAACAAGGGCGTGTATTCGGGGGCGACCCGTGGCGTACGCCAACTGCCAGGGTTTTCGCCGTCCTGCTCTGAGGCTCTGTTGTAGGTGCCGGCCATCGCGAAGCCGGTGCCGCTGGTAACCGGTATCAGGCGGCCAAACTCGACCGCATTACGCACCGTCCAAGGCGCGATCGTGAGCACCGCGCAGAGCAGGGCAAGCGCGGGGGCAACAACCGCCTGGCGGCTGAGGCGCGGCCGCAGGATCCAGAGGCCGACGATCAGGGGTATGGCCAGCGCCGGACCCGGATTGCGGGTGAGCGTGGCCAATCCGAAAAGCAGCCCAGCCAGAGCCGCCCAGCGCAGCTCGCGGAGGCGCCTGAACTCGAGGATGCAGAGCACCATCCCCAGCTCGAGGGCTATGAACAACGGCTCGGAAAGCAACTCGCGGCTGAGTAAGACAAGTGGCGGAAATACGGCTGCAAGAGCGGCCGCCAGAAGGGCGATCCTTCGCCCCCAGATCCGTCTCGCAATCAGGTAGAGCAGCAACACCGCCAGCGCCCCCAGAGCGGCGTTGGCAAGCCGCCCTACGGTGACGCTGTTGCCGCTGATGGCGTAGAGCGCGCCCAGGAAATAGGGGTATCCGGGCGCCCGCAGCGCGCTGGGCCCACGATCCAAGACGTAGTAGGAATCGGGAAAACCATCTCCGCCGGCAATCGAACGGGCGTGGCGGTCGTAGTCCCAGGCGTCCTGCTGAGGGTGGTAACCGGAATCAACGGCGATCGCGGCGACGCGCACGACGAGGGCCAATGCCACGATCGCAAGGATCGGCCACCTTGCACGAAGAGGGCCGCCCGACGGGGCGGCCCTCATCACAGTGGTGTGGCTCGTGCCTACGGATTCGGACTCGTCGCGCAATTGACGGTTGCGACGGTGCCCCAGCTAGCGCCCGACGTGCCCTCGATCTGTTTCGCGAAGACGATCCAGGCGCTGCCGTACTGAGTGCTCTCGGTGACGGTGGCGGCGTTGTTGTCAGCGCCGGTGATGATGAATCCGCCCCCAGTCGGGACCTTGCCGCTGGGACAACCGACGATTCCGAAGGTGGTGCCTTCTTCACCTTCGAACTGTTCCTCACCGCTCATCTTGCCGTTGGCAGCGTTGAGGGCGTTGTCAGCCGCCGATTTTGCGTCGTTGGCGGAGGTCTGTGCGGCGGCTGCGGCGGCATTAGCAGCGTTGGCGGTGCTCAACGCCGTGTTGGCCGTTCCCTGAGCGGCACTGGCGGATTTCTGGGCCGCATTCGCGTCTTTCTGGGCCGCAGTCGCGTCTTTCTGGGCAGCTGCCGCGGCGCCGGAGGCGGCGTTGGCGGTGTTCTGGGCGTTGTTGGCCGCAGTCTGCGCGGCTTTCGCCTTTTTCAGAGCCTTCTGCGCGATCGACTTGACGCCAGCGGAAGCGCTCGCGATCGGGTTGGAGGGGCCTCCAAGGGCAGGTACAGCGAGTGCGAGGGCAAAAACCACACTCAGACAAAGGACGGTGTAACGCTTCTTCATAGCTCCCCCAGACCCATACAAGGGCCGTTAGTAGGCAGTGGACGTCGGCATTCCACCACACCGGGCGGCGCTAAGCAACCTAGACCAACTATTGGTCGATCAGTTGTCCCTGGTTTACGATCAGTTCTCCGCAGCGCACGAGCCCAAGTGAGTGGACGGCCTCTTCGACGTTAGCCGTCGCTGCATCGACTCGGGCGGCCACCTTCGCGACCTCCGATCGGTTCGATTCGCGAGCTACGCGGGCCAGCGCCCCGGCTTCGATCTGGACTTCGAGCAGCCCTGCCTGCAACGCCGCCACCTCGTCCGAGTGATCCGCCGGCACGGGAGCACGGCCCAGTTCGAGCCGCCATTCACCGACGATCGGCACGGTCGCGTCCGCATAGCGGCTGACCGCAGCCAGACCACCACCGCCTAATGCCTTCCTCTGTGCCGCCGCCACTTCGCTCTTGTGGTGGACGCAAGCCGCGTCGAGGGTGCGGGTGTAGGCATCCTGGTCAGCGGTCGCGCCTTCGTCATCGGAGGCATCGAGGACCAAGAAGGCGATGACCGCAATGAGAATCGCGACCAGCGTCCCCACGGTGAGGAGCCTGGTTCGGCGATCGCGGCCGATCAACGCCTCAGCGCGCTCGCCGAAGCTCCGGTTCTTGGAGGGGGTCCGGTCCCCCTCGCCCTCCTGCGGCAGGCTGGCCCCGCAGGAGGCGCAGTATTTGGAGCCCTTCTCGTTCTCGGCGCCGCAGCGGGGGCAGAACATGCGCGGACGCTATCCGATCCGATTCGACGTCTGGGTTGTAGCTTTACGGCAATGCGGAAGGCCCCTCGACTCGCCCAGATATTGGCGGCAACTTGCGCTGCAGCTTTGCTGTTGGTCGCCTGCGGCAGCTCCAGCGGCGACTCGTCGTCCAATCAAATTCCGACCACGACCGCCGAAGCACCCGAAAACGACGCTGCCAAGCCGGCGACGAAGTCAAAGGAGAAGTCGACGGCGAAGTCCGGTGGCCATCACCCGAAGTCAGTACAGCCGAAGAAGGGGACGAACCCTGCCGATCCGACTCCCAAGAAGTCTCCCGCCGCCAAGCCACCATCCGGAAGCGGGTCCCACAACGAATCGCAGCAGCCTGTCCATGTGAACGGCTGCGTCACGGGGATGACGAAGAGCCAGTGCAAGGCTGTCGGCAAGGCCTACGAACAGCAGCAGGCCTCTCCCCCTAATGTCGTCAAGGAAGGCGAATGCCCCGGTGGCCTGAGTGAGCAGGAATGCCGTCAGGCGGGAGAAGCAATTGAAAAAGGGCAGGAAGGGCACGTGATCAAGCCCAACGAATGTCCGCAGGCGATGACCGCGGAGCAGTGCGCAGAAGCAGGCAAGGCCTACGAAGAAGTGACGAAGTAGTTCAGCTGCCCTCGCGCTCGACCCGCTCCGCCTCCTCGGCGAGCCGCTCGACTAGGCGGGCGAAGGCCCCGACGCCCTCGTTGACCTTGCCGTAGCCGCCGGCGGTGTAGCGGGCGTAGACGCCCTCGAGGATGATCGCCAGCTTCCAGTAGCCGAGGGCGACGTAGAAGCCGAGGTCGGAGAGGTCGCGGCCGCTGCGCTCGGCGTAGCGGGCGGCCAGCTCCTCCTGGGCTGGGAAGCCGGGGGCGAGGTTGGCGGGCATGCCGAGGGCAACGACGTCGTCGCCGCGCTTGGGCCAGTAGGCCATCAGCAGACCGACATCGGCGAGGGGGTCGCCGAGGGTGCAGAGCTCCCAGTCGACCACGGCGGCGACCTCGCCGGAGTCGGTGAGGATCATGTTGTCGAGGCGGTAGTCGCCGTGGACGATCGTCGCCGGCCCCTGCTCGGGGATTCGCGCCGAGAGCGCCTCGTGGACGCGGTCGATCGGCTCCAGCTCGCGCGTCTTCGACTTCTCCCACTGCCCCTGCCAGCGGCGCAGCTGGCGGGCGACGTAGTCCTCCTTGCGGCCGAGGTCGCCGAGGCCGACCGCGTCGGGGTCGACGGCGTGGATCGCCACCAGGGTGTCGGCGACGCGCTCGCCGATCGCCCGCCGGTCGTCCTCGTCGGGGAAGATCTCCGCCTCAGCGAGGCCGCGCAGGATCGGTCCCTCGACGAAATCCATCACGTAGAAGGGGGCGTCGTTGACGCTCTCGTCCTCGCAGAGGCCGACCACCGGCGCCACCGGCACTTCGGTCCCGCCCAGGGCGCTGACGACCTTGTGCTCGCGCGCCATGTCGTGGGCAGAACCGAGCCGCCTGCCGAGCGGCGGCCGCCGCAGCGCCCACTTCTGCCCCGAGCCGTCCGTAACTCGGTACGTGAGGTTCGAGTGGCCGCCGGCAATCCGCTCGAAGCTGAGCGGGAAGTCGACCCCTGGCACGTTTTCCCCGAACCAGGCTTCGAGCGGCTTCTGGTTGATCCCGTCGGTAGCCTCGTCGGCCATAGGGGCGCAAGCATATTCACGATCCCATCGACGCCTGAGCCCGTCGCTCGCCAACCGGCTGCGGATCGGGTTCGCGATCGGCTTCGCCGTGCTCACGGCGATGGCGGTAATCGGCGTCGCCCGCTTCATCCAGCAGCGCCAGGACTACGAGGACGCAATCGCCCACTCCTACGTGGTCGAGATGAAAGCCCGGGAACGGGTCGTCCAGGGAACGGGCGGCAAGGCTGCGCGGGCTGTGGTCATCGATCAGGGCCGGCGACGGGCCGAACTGCAGGACGACATCTCCGGCGACACTCGCGACACCGCCCTGCTCGTCGCCGCCGGCCTGATCGCGGGTCTGACCGGCGCCCTGCTCCTCTTCAGCGGCCTGATCTCCTCGATGCGGCGACCGCTCGAGGAGCTGGTCGACGCCGCCGGGCGTCTGGCTAGCGGCGATCGCAGCACCCGGGTCGAGGTCGGCGGCTTGGCGGAGACGGCGACCCTCGGCGCCGCCTTCAACGAGATGGCGCAGGAGCTGGAGATCGAGGAGGGCCGGCGCGACGAACTCGACCGGCTCAAAGACGAGTTCGTGCTCACCGCCTCGCACGAGCTGCGCAGCCCGCTGACCTCGGTCCAGGGCTTCGCCGAGCTGCTGATGCTCGACAAGGACTCGCTGACGCCGCGACAGCGGGAGACGGTGGAAATCATTCTCGACAACTGCCGCCACCTCGTGCGGCTGCTGAACGACCTGCTCGACCTCGCCCGCTCCGACGCCGGCCGGCTCTCGATCCGTCCGCAGCCGACCGAGGTCGCGCCGCTCGTCGAAGACGTGGTGCGTACGATGCGCGCCCAGACCGAGGCCGCCAGTCAGCGCCTGACCGAACAGGTCGAGCCGGGCCTCCCTCTGATCAACGTCGAGCCCGACCGGATCCGCCAAATTTTGGTGAACCTGCTTACCAATGCCCATGAGTACACGCCCGAAGGTGCGTCCATCGGGGTCGCGGCGCGCGCCGTCGGCGCCGAGGTTGAGATCAGCGTGAGCGACAACGGCCCCGGCATTCCCCCAGACCAGCTCGAGCGGATCTTCGAGCGCTTCACCCGCGGCGACGCCGGTTTGACCCAGCGGGTCGGCGGCACCGGCCTCGGGCTGGCGATCTCGAAGTCGCTGGTCGAGCTGCACGGCGGCAGCATCAGCGCCGAATCGACCGTCGGCCAGGGGTCGACCTTCCACGTGCGCCTGCCGATCGCAACCGGCGCCACCGCCGACGGCGGCCAGGACCGGGCGCCGGCGGAGGCGAGCTGATGGCGACCGTCCTGATCGCCGACGACTCGGAGACGATCCTGCTGCTGATGCGGACGCGGCTGGAGATGGCCGGCTACGACGTCCTCACCGCCGCCGACGGCCAGGAGGTGCTCGACACGGTGGCCGGCAACGGCACGCCCGACCTGCTCCTGCTCGACGCGATGATGCCGCGCAAGTCTGGCATCGACGCCCTGCGCGAGCTGCGCGGCGCCGGGCACGAAGTCCCGACGCTGATCGTCAGCGCCCACCAGAACCCGGGCGATGCCGACGCGCCGACGGATCTCGCGATCGACGGCTACATCACCAAGCCGATCGACTTCGACCGCCTGCTGGAGACGATCGCCGAGCTAACGGCGTAGCCGCAGCCGGAACTTGAAGAGGGACGGCGTGCGGTCGCGGTTCCCCGCAGCGTCGATCGCGAAGACGCGGAAGCTGTGGCGCCCGACTTTCACTCGGTAGGCGCGGGGCGAGGTACAGGGGCGGTAGGGCTTGTGGTCGAGCTTGCAGCGGAAGCTCGAGCCCCCCTCGTTGGCGGTGAAGCGGAAGGCGACGCGGCGCCACTTCTTGGCAGTGAGGATGAGCGCCCGCGGATGCGCACCCAGCCTCGTCTGCGGCGGGCGGGTGTCGGCGGGCGGCGGGGGTGGAGGCGGCGGCGGGAGGGGCGGCGGAGGCAGGAGGGTTTTGGTCCTGAAGTCGTTCGGGTCGGCTTCGTAGACGTTCTCGCATTCGATCGGCGCCGGGTCGCCGTACTGGGGGCGGTCGATCGTCGCCTCGTCGTCATCGGGGCCGCAGTTGATCGTCACGTCGGCGTCGCCGGAGTTGGCGAGGATCGAGTCTTCGCCGGCGCCGGCGAAGTAGGCGTCGGGGCCGGGGCGGCCGAGCAGCTGGTTCGGCCCGCCGTCGCCGTAGAAGACGTCACCCGACGTTTTCGAGGAGGAGCCCTCGAGATCCTCGACTTCGGTCAGCGAATCGAGCGGTTCGCCGCCACAGTCCGGCGTTTCCCCAGAACCGGGGCGGCCAGCCGCACCGCTCGCGAGGTTCGCCTCGACGCCTTCGTCGGACTGCGCCCAGGAGGAGTTGTCGCGGCCGGCGCCGCCGACGATCCGCTCGCCGTCGCAGATCGAGTCCGAGAGGAAGAGGTCGTTGCCGTCGCCGCCCTGCAGTTCGTCGGCGCCGCCGTTGTGGGTGAGGGCATCGTCGCCCCCGAAGGCGCTGAGGACGTCTCCCCCCTCGCCGGGGCCGTCGACGAGGATGTCCTCGCTTTCGGCACCGCCGGTGATCGAGTCGCTGCCCTCGCCGCCGATCGCCACGACGGAGACGGTGGCGGGGAAGTTGGAGGCGGTGATCGTGTCGTTGCCGCCCATGCCGGCGAGCAGGACCGAGTCGAGCGGCTCGCCGAAGCTGCAGGTGGCGTCGGTTGCGGTGACGCTGCAGCCTTCGGCCGATTCGCTGTCGAAGGTCCCGGTGGTGAGGTGAAAGCTGACGCTGCCGGGGCCGTAGCTCGCGGTGACGCTGTCGCCGCCGTCGCTGCCGACGAGGTAGAGCTGCGCGTATTCGGTGGCGCCGGGCGGCGTCATCAAGCCAACGCTGACCTTGCCCGTGTCGCGGGTGTCGACGCCGCCGGCGTCGACGTTGTCGCCGTCGGCGCCTCCGACCAGGGTGTCGCTGCCTCCTTCTCCCTGCAGGACGTCGGCGCCACCGCCGCCGTAGAGCGCCTGCCCGGCTGCGGTCCCGATCAGGAGGTCGGAGAACGGGGTGCCGACGACGATCTCGAAGCTCTGGGCTTCGACTTCGTCGACGCCGCCGCCGACGGCCGCGAGGCCGTTGTTGGCGTTCCTTTCGCCGGCCCTCATGTCGAGCCGCAGGCCGCGCTCGCCCCCCGGCGCCGGGAACCCGGGCACGTTCACCGTCCCTTCGAAGCCCGGAGTGACGCCGGTCGAGTAGCTGAGCGTGTCGGTGCCGCCGCCGGTGTCGAAGATGCGGTCGATCGTCGAATCGCCGCGGACGTAGTCGTTGCCTTCCTGGCCGTCGATCGAGTCGCCGCCGAAGCCGCCCACCAGGCGATCGTTGCCGGGGCCGCCTTCCAACAGGTCGTCGCCGATCCCGCCGAACAGCTGGTCGTCGCCGGGGCCGCCGCGGAGGATGTCGTTGCCGCGCTCGCCGAAGACGACATCGTTGCCTTCGCCGCCTTCGAAGGTCTGGCTGCCGACGCCGAGGCGACAGCCGTCGGGGCAGTCGGTCCCGGCGGTGATCGGCCCCGGCACGATCGTGTCGTCGCCACCCCCCGCCTTGACGTCTTCGACCCCGGCCGGGACGACGATCACGTCGTCGCAAGGCGTCCCGTAGGTGGTCTCGCCGACGGTCGCCGGGCCTTCAGCGCAGCTCGGTGCCGCAGCGGCCCCGCTCGGCAACGCGAGGAGCGCGAATAGGAAAACGATCGCGACTGCGCAGGAAAGGCGCACGCTTCCCTGGTACCCGCTCAGCTCTTCGCAATCTCCAGGCGAATTTCTTTGCCTTTGAGCTTGGTGCCGTCGAGGAACTCGACCGTGCGCTCGGCCTTATCGGGGTCGACCTCGACGAAGGAGAAGCGGTGGAGGACCCGGACGTCGTGGATCGCCTCATCGGGCAGGACGGCACCCTCGCGCAGAGCCCAGCGCAGATCCTCCTCGGCGATGCCGCTGCGCTCGCCGCGGTTGACGAAGAGCTTCACGGTCTTCGCCTTCGACTCCTCGGCGTCGCCGCCATCGCCGTTGGCGGCCGCGGGGGCCTCCTCGCCCTCGCGGGGCGGCTCCTTCTCCCGCTCACGCCTCGGCGAGCGCTCGCGGCGCCGCGGCCGCGGCGCGTGCTCGAGGCGCTCCTCCGGGGTCTCCCACTCGCCGATCGAAGTCTTGACGTCGCGCTCGATGCGGGCGATCTCGTCGCGCTGGTCGGGGGTAACGAAGGTGATCGCGCGGCCAGTCCGCCCGACCCGGCCGGTGCGGCCGATCCGGTGCACGTAGGTCTCCGAGGAGTTCGGGACGTCGTAGTTGATGACGTGGGTGACGTGCTCGACGTCGAGCCCGCGGGCGGCGATGTCGGTCGCCACCAGCAGCCGCACCCGGTGGTCCTTGAAGGAGATCATCACCCCGTCGCGCACGCCCTGGCTGAGGTCGCCGTGGAGCGCCTTGACGTCGAGGCCTTTGTCCTTCAGCGTCTTCTCCAGCTTCGAAGCGCCGATTTTGGTCCGCGTGAAGATGATCGCCTGCTCGGGTTCTTCGGTCTTCAGCAGCTCGACAAGGCGCGCCGCCTTCTCCTTCGCCGGGACCTCGACGAAGGCCTGGGAGATCTTGTCGACCGTCAGCTGTTTCGGGGTGATTTTGATCGTCACCGGGTCGTACATGTAGCCCTGGGCGAGCTTCTGGATCGGCGGCGGCATCGTCGCCGAGAAGAGCGCCGTCTGGCGCCCGCTCGGGCACATCCGCAGGATCTTCTCGACGTCCTCGATGAAGCCGAGGTCGAGCATCTCGTCGGCCTCGTCGAGGACGACGTAGCGGGCCGCGGTCAGGACCAGCGAGCGGCGCGACATCAGGTCCATCATCCGGCCGACGGTGGCGACGACCACGTGCGCCCCTGAGCGTAGTTGCGACTGCTGCGAGCGGATCGGGGCGCCGCCGAAGACGGCGACGATCTCGATGTCGAGGTGCTCGGCGAAGGTGCGGAGCGCCTGGGTCACCTGGATGCAGAGCTCGCGGGTCGGCGTCATCACGATCGCCTGCACCTCGTTGTTGGCCGGGTCGAGGTACTGCAGCAGCGGCAGCCCAAAGGCGGCGGTCTTGCCGGTCCCGGTCTGCGCCTGGCCGATCACGTCGTGGCCGCCCAGCAGCTCCGGGATCGCCTGCTCCTGGATCGGCGTCGGCTCCTCGAAGCCGAGCTCGTCCAGCGCCTGCTGAATGTCAGGCGAGAGGCCTAGGTCTTTGAAAGCAGTCACTTGATTCCGTTCGGGAGAAAGGGGGTTAGGACGCGGGGTCCAGGAGGAGCTTGCCGGTCGTGCGGCGGGCGATCAGGTCTTCGTGCGCCCGCGCCGCTTCGGAGAGCGGGTAGACCTCCCCGATCGTAACCGTCAGCTCGCCTGCGGCGATCGCCGCGAAAAGTTCCTGAATCATCGGACCCAGCAGGTCCGGCCGCATCAGCAGGTGGGCGAGCCAGAAGCCGATCACCGACTTCGAGCCGCGCAGCAGCGAGGCGGTGGAGATCTCGCGCTGCTCGCGGGAGGCGATCCCGAAGACGACCATCCGCCCGAGCGGGGCCAAGACCCCCATCTCCTGATCGAAGGCGTCGCCGCCGCTCATGTGGAGGAAGGCGTCGACGCGCTCGCCCCCGTTGGCCTCACGGATCGCTTCGCCGAGGTTCTCGGCGCGGGAGTCGACCGCGGCGTCGGCGCCGAGGCTCTGCACCAGGTCGCGCTTCTCCTCGCTGGAGGCGAGGCCGATCACCTTCGCCCCGGCGCGCTTGGCCAGCTGCACAGCGAGGGTGCCGGTGCCACCGGCAGCGGCCTCGACGACAATCGTCTCTCCCGGCTCGATCCGGGCGCAGCGGTGAACCAGCGCCATCGCCGTCAGTCCTTGCAGCAGGCCGCCGGCCGCCTGGTCGTAGTCGACCTCGGGCGGCAGCTCGATCATCTGCGCCTGCGGCACCGCCACCTTCTCCGCGTAGCCGCCGCTGCCGAGCAGGACGGCGACCCGGCGGCCGTCGTTGGTCTGGCCGCTGATCTCGGCGCCCGGGATCAACGGCAGGGTCTGCTCGGCCAGGTAGTCGTTGCGGGAGGCGTGGGTGTCGGCGAAGTTGACGCCGATCCGTTTGATGTTGACGACGATCTCGCTCAACTTCGGCGACGGATCGGCTACGTCCACGTACTTGAGGACCTCGGGGCCGCCGAACTCCTCGATCTGGATCGCTTTCATCGGCGCGCAGTCTCGCAGGTCAGTCGATTACCCTGCCTGCGGGATGGCGCTCACGGTCGTTGGATCAATCGCTTTCGACGCGGTCAAGACCCCGTTTGGGGAGCGCGAGCGCATGCTCGGCGGCGCCGCCGTCCACTTCAGCCTGGCGGCCAGCTTCTTCACCGAGGTGCGACCGGTCGGGCCGGTCGGCGACGACTTCGGCGCCGAGCAGTTCGAGGTCCTGGAAGGGCGCGGGATCGTCTGCGACGACATCGAGCGGGTCGCCGGCGGCCAGTCCTTCTTCTGGCGCGGGCGCTACGAGTACGACCTCAACGTCGCCCACACCGAGGACACCCAGCTCGGCGTCTTCGGCGAGTTCGAGCCGAAGCTCTCGCAGGCCGCCCAGCAGGCCGACACCCTCTTCCTCGCCAACATCCAGCCCGACCTGCAGCGCCAGGTCCGCGCCCAGTGCACGGCGGCGCGGCTCAGCGGCCTCGACTCGATGAACCTCTGGATCGAAACCGCCAAAGACTCACTTACGGCGGCGATCCGCGAGGTCGACTGCCTCGTCGTCAACGACGCCGAGATCCGCCAGCTGACTGGCGAGTCCAACCTCGCCCGTGCCGCCCGCGCCGTCATGGCGATGGGGCCGCGGGCGGTGATCGCCAAGCAGGGCGAGTACGGCGCCGCGCTCTTCACCAAGGACAGCTTCTTCGCCCTCCCCGGCTTCCCGCTCGAGGACGTGCGCGACCCGACCGGGGCGGGCGACAGCTTCGCTGGCGGCTTCTTCGGCTACCTCGACAGCGTCGAGGGCGAGCTCACCGACGCCGAGCTGCGGCGGGCGATGGGCTACGGCACCGTGCTCGCCTCCTTCAACGTCGAGGAGTTCGGGACCGAGCGGGTATCCCGGCTCAGCCGCGAGGAGATCGACGAGCGCTTTGAGCACCTGCGCGGGATGACGCAGTTCGAGAGCCCGGGCGTCCGCACCCCGTAGACTTCCTTCCTCCGACCGACCCAGTCACACAAGGAGGGGCGATGGCCGCCGAGCAGCAGACGCAGGACCCGACCGCCGATAACGCCAACGCCTCCTCGGGCTCCGGAAACGGCAGCAAGGACTCGCTGACGGTCACCGACAACCGCACCGGCAAGACCTACGAGCTGCCGATCTCTGACGGCACCGTGCGGGCGATGGACCTGCGCCAGATCAAAGTCGACGAGGACGAATTCGGGATGCTGGCCTACGACCCGGCCTTCACCAACACCGCCTCCTGCCGCTCCGCGGTCACCTACATCGACGGCGCTGCCGGGATCCTCGAACACCGCGGCTACTCGATCGAGCAGCTCTGCGAGAAGTCGACCTTCCTCGAGGTCGCCTACCTGTTGATCTTCGGTGAGCTGCCGACCGAGGCGCAGCTCGAGCGCTGGGTCTTCGACATCACCCACCACACCTTCGTCCACGAGGACCTCAAGCACTTCTTCGAGGGCTTCCGCTACGACGCCCACCCGATGGGGATGCTGCTCTCCGGAGTCGGCGCGCTCTCGACCTTCTACCCGGACGCGAAGCAGATCGGCGACCCCGAAGAGCGTTACATGGCGGCGGTGCGGCTGATCGCCAAGGTCCCGACCCTCGCCGCCTTCTCCTACCGGCACAACATGGGCCTGCCCTACGTCTATCCGGACAACGAGCTCTCCTACGCCCAGAACTTCCTCTCGATGATGTTCAAGAAGACCGAGGACCGGCACATCCCGAAGGAGGCGCTGACCAAAGTCCTCGACGTCCTCTTCATCCTCCACGCCGACCACGAACAGAACTGCTCGACCAACGCGGTCCGCGGCGTCGGCTCCTCGGACGTGGATCCGTACTCGGCCGTTGCGGCCGGGGTGGCGGCGCTCTACGGGCCGCTGCACGGCGGCGCCAACGAGGCGGTGCTGCGGATGCTGCGGCGGATCGAGTCGCCGGAGAACATCCCCGACTTCCTCGAGCGGGTGAAGCAGCGCGAGGAGAAACTGATGGGCTTCGGCCACCGCGTCTACAAGAACTACGACCCGCGGGCGCGGATCATCCAGCAGTACATCGAGCCGGTCTTCGAAGCGACCGAGTACAGCCCGCTGGTCGAGATCGCGCGCGAGCTGGAGAAACGGGCGCTCGACGACGAGTACTTCACCGAGCGCAAGCTCTACCCGAACGTCGACTTCTACTCCGGGATCATCTACGAGGCGATGGGGATCCCGACCGAGATGTTCACGGTCATCTTCGCCATCCCCCGCACCGCCGGCTGGGTCGCCCAGTGGATGGAGATGCAGGAAGACCCAGAGAAGAAAATCGCCCGCCCGCGCCAGATCTACACCGGCGCCCGGGAGCTCGACTACGTCTCGATCGAGCAGCGCGAGGGCCCCGAGAAAATCGTCGGCCCACCGGCGCGCCGCCCGAAACGGCCGCGCCGCGGGGCGTAGTTCGCGGGGGCTTATGCTGCCCCCGTGTCTCGTTGGAAGTTGACCGTCCGGCACGGGTCGGATGTCGATCACGCGCAGTTCGACGACCTCGGCGAAGCGGTCGCGGCGATGCGCGAGCGGGCGCTGGCGATCCGGGCCGAGGGGCCGGTGCAGCGGGTGCAGTCGCTGCGGGACTACGAGCCGGGCGACCAGGTCCACGCGCGACTGCAGCTGAGCGGCCGCGGGCTCTTCCGCAAGCCCGTGGCGGGCGTCGACGTGCGCGGGGACGGCACCTTCGTGCCGTTCAAGGGCGGGGTAGTGCGGGAGGAGCTCGATCCGACCGACCACGACACGCCGTTCGACGTCGTGCGCGAGACTCTGGAGGCAGAGGACCGATGAGCAAGGCCGAGACCGAGATCCCGAAGGGCAGCTACGCCGCCGGCGAGCGGGTGAAGCTGCCCGCGGGCGCCGAACCGCCCTTCACCGTCTTCATTAACGGGATCGAACAGAGCAAGGAGAGCTACCGGATCGAAGGCGGCGAGATCGTCTTCGGCCGCCCGATCGTCAAGGAGAAGGTCGGCACCGGCCGCTGGCTGGCGATGTACCTGGGGATCTTCGGCACCTACCGCAAGAACGAGACGATCGACGTCCAGTTCAGCAAGGGCGGCAAAGTCGAGCTGCGCTCCGACCTCCCGGTCATCCCCTACAACGAGGGCGAAGGCCCCGAAGGCTGAACCACCGTGGAAATCGGCTTCCTCCTCCTCTGCGACTACAGCGAGGCCGTCAACGGCAAGCTCTACCTGACCGGCGGCGGCTGGAACGTCCTTCGCCTCGCCGAGCTGCCCGCCGAGTGGTCCTTCTCCATAGGCCTAGGCATCGACATCGCCTGGCACGAGACCAACAGCCCCCACGAGCTCGTCGTCACCGTCCAGGACCCCGACGGCAACGAGCTCGGTGAGGGCCTCACCGCCAACTTCGAGACCGGCCGCCCCCCCGGCCTCCCCGAAGGCCAAGAGCAGCGCCTGGTCATGTCGATCGCCGCCACCGCCACCTTCACCACCGCCGGCCCCCACGCCGCCGTCGTCATGGTCAACGGCGAGGAGCTAGGCCGCGCCCGCTTCTACCTGATGGAGGAAGACGCGGGTCCGGGCGAGGTCGGGCTCGCCTAGTCGAAGACGTAGAGCAGTAGGAAGGCGATGATCGCGAAGGCGGCGCCGGCGGCTTGGATGCCGCGGTCGCCGGCGATGATGCCGGACATCGAACGGTCGTCGTTGCGGTCGTAGATCAGGTAGAGGTAGCGGAAGATGCCGTAGACGACGGGCGGGATCGTGAGCATCATCTTGCTGCCGATGATCGGCGAGTTGACGGTGTAGATCGCGTAGCTGATCACGGTGCCGGTGGTGACCATCGAGACCATCTGGTCGAGGAAGGGCAGCGAGTAGTGCTCCAGCACCGGCCGGGTCGAGGTGCCCTCGTGCAGCTCGGAGACCGCCTCCTGACGGCGCTTGGTGAAGCCGAGGAAGGCGGCGAGCATGCCGGTGCAGAGGATCAGCCATTCCGAGGCGTGGGCGTCGACGGCGCTGGCGCCGGCGGCGACGCGGAGGATGAAGAGGCCGGCGAGGGTCATCACGTCGACGATCACGATCTGCTTGAGGCCGAGGCTGTAGGCGACCTGGGCGATCCCGTAGCCGACGACCATCAGGCCGACCTGCCAGTTGACGGTGAAGGCGATCGCGATCGCGACGACGGCGAGCGCGGGGGCAATCGCTTTTGCCGCACTCTCGGAGAGCTCCCGCGCCGCCAGCGGGCGGAAGCGCTTCTTCGGGTGCTTGCGGTCGAGCTCGACGTCGATCAGGTCGTTGACGAAGTAGCCGGCGCTGGAGATCAGGCAGAAGGCGACGAAGGTGACGAACGCCTCGAAGACGTCGTGCGACTGGTTGAACTTGCCGGAGAAGAGCAGCCCGGCGAAGACGAAGACGTTTTTGATCCACTCCTTCGGCCGCCCGGTCTTGATCGCCGCCCGCAGCGGCGAGCGCCGCGGCACGACTTCGCCGGTTTCCGGCTCGTGCGACTGCGTCGGCACGGTGGGCTGTTCGGAGGTGATCGTTTCCATCGAAGGACGCGGCTCAGGCACCTTCACCAGCTACCCGGCCAAGCAATGAAGTCGCGAAAGGGTACCGCCGAGCGCAGTCAATCCTCGCTCCCACCCTCTTCCTGGGCGGCTTCCAGCGCCTGGATGTCGTCCTGGTCTCGCGGCCGGCCGCTGGCCCGCTTCATCTCCAGCAGGTGCTCGAGAGAGCAGACCTGGACCGCCAGGCCGTCGAGGTCGATCTGTTTCGCCTGCTTCTCTAGATCCTCGAAGCGAGGAACTTGAGGAAGGCCTTGAAGGATGTCGACCTGCCCGAGTTCGGTGCGGACAAAGGTCCTGTCGCCCGTTCGCAGAAAGGTCGAGATCGAAGCGGAGTCGAGAAGGCGGCCGCCGACGTCCACCTTTCCTCCCAGGTCCTGGAGGAGCCGGGCGAGCTTTGCGAGGTTCTTAGGATCCGGGTCGGGGACCACGTCGACATCCTGGGTTCCACGCAGGTATCCCCAGGCGTTCACAGCAAGGCCGCCGACAAGGATGAAACTGATGTCTGCCTGAACCAGCCGCTCCAGCAGCTCGCGCAGGCGCAGCGGGTTCGTACTCAACTGCGCTTGCCGCTCCCCGTGAAGGTGGAGAGGAATTCGCTCAGGGCAAGACCTTCGGCCAGGTTCACCGAAAGCGGGCGGCGGGCGTCTTCGCGAATCTGGCGGCGTCGGGACTCCTCGTTGGCGCGCCAGGGCTCCTCCTGCCGGGGCTGCGAGTTCGGCTTTGCGGGGGGCATGGGGACAGGTTAGTCAGGGGTCGACCAGAACCCCTGGGTTGAGCGTGCCCGCAGGATCGAGCTCGGCCTTGGCGGCGCGGAGGGCGGCGGCGAAGGGGGCGGGGCGCTGGCGGTCGTACCAGGGGCGGTGGTCGCGGCCGACGGCGTGGTGGTGGGTGATCGTCCCGCCTGCGTCGATGATCGCCTCGGAGACCGCATCCTTGACCTCGTCCCACTGCTCGACCTCGCCGCCGCGGATGGCGGGCGCGAGGACGGTGAAGTAGGGGGCGACGCCGTCGGGGTAGACGTGGGTGAAGCGGCAGCTGACCCGAGGCGCGCCGGGACCGTCATCGGGAGCGCCGCTGACCTCCGCGACCACCCGCCGCGCCGTCTCCATCACCGACGCATGGAACTCCTCGAACCGGTCCCAGGTGATCGCCGTCTCAAACGTCTCCGAAAGCACCCCGCAAGCGACGAAGGTGTCCCGCAGATACGGCGCCAACAAGAACGCCCCGCGCCACGTATCCACGGGCCGATCAGTCGAATCCGCTCCGCCGACGGGACGATTTGACTGACCCGGCGGGACTTTTCGGCCCGTCGGCATCTTGGATTGGTCTTTTCGGCCCGTCGGCGAGGAGGTTCGGGGGTCGCCGGGGGTGCCGCCGTGGGTTTGGGCTATCTCCAGCGCCTGGGCCATCGGGACGTCTACCGGTAGCCCAGCCGACTCGAAGCCGAGGAGCAGGAGGTGGCTTTGGCCGTCGCCGGCGCCGGTGAAGCCGGCCTCTTCGGCGTCGAGGAGGCGACAGTTGGCGGGATGCAACCCCGACTGGGCGATCTCGCGGACCGCCTCGACGGCCTTGCCGAAGTCGCCGAACTCGACGCTGGCCGATGCCTTGAACTCCGGCCGCGGGCGCACCCTGACCCAGGCCTCGGCGATGACCCCGAGGATCCCCTCCGAGCCGACCAGCATCCGGTCCGGCGAAGGGCCCGCCCCCGAGCCCGGCAGCCGCCGGCTCTCCCAGGTCCCCCGCGGCGTGATCGCCCGCACCGACTCGACGAGGTCGTCGATGTGGGTCTCGAGCGTCGCGAAGTGGCCGCCGGCCCGGGTCGCAATCCAGCCGCCCAGAGTGGAGTACTCGAACGACTGCGGAAAGTGCCGCAGCGTCAGTCCATGCTCGCGCAGCTGGTCCTCCAGCCCCGGCCCAAGCGCCCCCGCCTGAATCCGCGCCGCCAGCGAAGTCGGATCCACCTCCAACACCCGATCCAACCGCCGCAGATCAAGCGAAACCACCGCCCGCTCCCCCACGCGCGGCTCGACCCCACCAACCACACTCGTCCCGCCGCCAAAAGGAACAACCGCCGCCCCCTCAGCCTCCGCCCAACTCAGCACCGCCTCGATCTCAGACTCGTCCCGCGGAAAAGCGACAAGGTCCGGCGGATTCTCAAACCGCCCATAGAACCCCCGCACCACATCCCGATAGGCCTTCCCCAAAGCGTGCGACACCCGCTCGTAATGGTCATCGGAGAAGAGGTCGCCGAGGGATCCCGGCCGCTTCAACCGAGCCTTCCGAAGCTCCACCGCCTCCAGAGCCACCGGCTCCTGCACCTCACCCCCAAACCCAAAGCGCCCCCGAATCCCTTCCGCCGCCTCCCTCAGCTGCGTAGCAGTGGGCACTTGGTCCTCGTATCCCCACCCCCAGTGCTTCAACCGGCGATTCATCGGAGGACGGGGACCCCCTCCGACCGGCGGATACTCAAAACGCCGGCCTAATTAGGCCGGCGTTTGTTGGGCGGAGGGGGTCCCCGTCCTCCCCCACTACCAGTGCACGCCTTTCATAAGGTGAGCAAAGGCGACAGCCTCAGTCGAAGGCGCTTTGTCCCGAGCCTCCGATTTTTTCCCTTTAGCCGCCTGAGAATCCGGAAACAGCTTGTAAGCCGTGTTCAAAATCGAGTCGCTCGCTTTCGGCGCCACCGCGTACATCAGCTCGCCGAAGTTGCCAAGCCGCGTCGCCACCTTCTTCGGCCGCCGGATCATCGCCTTGGCGATCATCTCGGCCGCCTCCTCGGGGGTGATCGCCGGGAACATGTCGTACATCCGCGTCGGCGCGATCATCGGCGTCCGCACCAGCGGCATGTGCACCGTGGTCAGGTGGACGTTGTCTTCGAGCACCTCGGAGGCGATCACCCGGCTGAACGCGTCGAGCGCCGCCTTCGAGGCCACGTAGGCCGAGAAGCGCGGCGGGTTCGTCTGCGTCCCGATCGAGCTGATGTTGATGATGTGGCCGCCCTTGCGCGCCCGCATCGCCGGCAGCAGCGCCAGGATCAGCCGCACCGAGCCGAGGTAGTTGAGCTGGATCGTGCGCTCGAAGTCGTGGTAGCGGTCGTAGGAGAGGGCGATCGAGCGACGGATCGAGCGGCCGGCGTTGTTGACGAGGATGTCGACGTGGCCGTGGTAGGTGAGCACCTCCTCGGCCATCCGCTCGATGTCCTCGATGTCGGCGAGGTCGCACTGGTGGATGTGAGCGGTACCCCCAGCGGCGACGATCTCGTCCTTGGTCTCCTCGAGCTTGTCGAGCGAGCGGGCGACCAGCAGCACCGTCGCGCCCGCATCGGCGACCTTGAGCGCGGTCGATTTGCCGATCCCCGAGGAGGCGCCGGTGATGAGGACGATTTTGCCCCGCACCGCCGCCGAGAGCGAGCGGTCCTTGAAGAGGTCGGGATCGAGGTTGCGCTCCCAGTAATCCCAAACCCGGGTCGCGTAGGTCTCCAGCGGCGGCACCTCGATGCCCGAGCCTTTGAGCGCTTTCTGCGTTCGGGTCGAGTCGAAGCTGGTCGGGTAGTCGACGTAGGAGAGCATCTCCGGCGGCAGTCCGATCTGGTTCAGCGCCACCTTCGCCGCCCGCTTCGCCGGCGGGAACAGCTTCAGCGCCGTCCGCATCGCCCCCGTCGCCGGCTCGGTGACGTCGCTGTCCAGGCGCACCGCCATCTGCGGCGCGTCGGCGGCGCGGGCGAAGATGTTGATCACCTCGCCCGCCGTGTGCGGGTTCGGGTCGGTGAGGTGGAAGGCGCGTCCGTTCAGCCGCGGTTTGTGGGCGATGTGGTCGATCGCGGCGGCGACGTAGTCGACCGGGACGATGTTGATCTCGCCGCCTTCGATCCCGATCACCGGCAGCCAGGACGGCGCCACCCGCCGCAGCCGCTGCAGGGTCTTGAAGAAGTAGTAAGGACCGTCGATCTTGTCGATCTCGCCGGTCCGCGAGTCGCCGACGACGATCCCCGGCCGGTAGACCCGCCAGGGACGCTGGCACTCGTCGCGGACCAGCCGCTCGGACTCGTGCTTGGTGCGGAAGTAGGGGTTGTTGTCGAGCTTTTCCGCCTCGTCGAACATCTCCTCGGTCCAGACCCCGTCGTAGAGGCCGGCGGCGGCGATCGAGCTGACCTGGTGGAAGCAGCCGGCCTCGAGCGCGTGGCCGAGCTCGATCGCGTGGCGCGTGCCCTCGACGTTGGCGATCTCCTGGGCTTCGGCGTCGGCGGTGAGGTCGTAGATCGCGGCGAGGTGGAAGAGGTGATCGATCTCCCCCCGCATCTTCAGCAGGTCCTCCTCGGAGACACCGAGTCCAGGCTGGGAGAGGTCGCCGGTGATCGGGACGATGCGGGCGCCGTCGGCGCCGAGGCTGGTCCGCAGCTCCTCCAGCCGCCCCCGCGAGCCGGCCCGCACCAGGGCGTAGACCGTACCCTCGCGCTGCAGCAATTTCTCGACCAGGTTGCGGCCGATGAACCCAGTGGCGCCGGTGACGAAATAGCTCATCGGGTACCAGGGTATCTCTCCGACGCTCCCGTAAACCTCTTTCCTTAGACTGGACCCAGAGATGCCAGAGACGGCCACCGTGCAGATCCCGATGCCCGAGATGGGCGAGTCGGTGACCGAGGGCATCGTCCTCGAGTGGCACGTAGCCGAGGGCGACGCCGTCAAAGAGGGCGACACGATCGTCGAGGTCTCCACCGACAAGGTCGACGCCGAGGTGCCGGCGCCGATGGACGGGGTGATCACCAAGATCGTCGCTCAGGTCGACGATGAGGTTCCGGTTGGGGCTCCGTTGGCCGAGATGGAAGCTGGCTCCGGAGATGTGCAGGCGGCTGAGGCGAAGCCAGCTGCCGAAGAGAAAGCGTCACCCGCACCGGCTGCTGCTCCGCCCACTAACGGCGGTGGCAACGGAGCGTCTGACGTGAAAGCGACGCCCCTTGCTCGCAGAGTTGCCGAGGCCAACGGCGTCGACCTTGCTTCGGTGAGCGGTTCAGGACCAGGGTCGAAGGTGACCAAAGAGGACGTGCTGAACGCTGGCAACGGCGGTGGGAATGGGGCTGCAGCTACTGCGCCCGCCCAAGGTGAGGCCAAGCAGCTGCGGGGGGCCGCGGCGATGCTGGCTAATGCGATGGACGAAAGCCGGGCTGTGCCGACGGCTACGTCGTTCCGGACGATCGCGGTTGACACGCTGGATGCGAAGCGGAAGGCGATCAACTCGGTGCTGAAGGACCGGGGGCTGAAGGTCTCCTTTACGCACCTGGTCGCTTGGGCGATCGTCGAGGCAGCCAAAGACTTCCCCGTGATGACCCGGGTATTTGCCGAGCAGGACGGCAAGCCGTTCGCGATCGAGGGGAGCCCGGTCAACCTCGGGATCGCCGTCGACGTCGAGAAAAAGGACGGCTCCCACAGCCTCATGGTGCCGGCGATCAAGGGGGCCGACGAGCTCGACTTCACCGGCTTCCACTCCAGCTTCGAAGAAATGATCGCGAAGACGCGGGAGAACAAGCTCACCGCCGACGACTTCCAGGGCACCAACATCAGCCTCACCAACCCGGGCGGGATCGGGACGATGGCCTCGGTGCCGCGGCTGCTCTCCGGCCAGAGCGCGATCATCGCCACCGGCTCGATCGCCTACCCGCCGGAGTGGAGCCACGCCTCCCCGGAACGGCTGAAGCAGCTCGGCGTCAGCAAAGTGATGACGCTGACCTCGACCTACGACCACCGCGTCATCCAGGGCGCCGAGGCGGGCGCCTTCCTGCGCCGGATCGAGCAGCTGCTGCAGGGTGAGGACGAGTTCTACGAGGCCGTCGCCAAGAACCTCGACTTCGAGCCGTCGGTGGTCACCAACGCCCACCCGGCCAGTGCCTCGGCGCCGCCGCTCTCCGCCGCCGCGCCGAGCGCGGAACCGACCACCGCACCCGGCCAGATCGACGAAGAGCTGCTGCAGGCGGTGCAGGCGGCGACCTCGCTGCTGAAGGCCTACCGCACCCACGGCCACCTCGCCGCCCACCTCGACCCGCTCGGCTCCGAGCCCAAAGGCGACCCGGCCCTGCAGCCCGAGAACGTCAATCTCACCCCCGAGCTGATGGCGAAAATCCCGGCCTCGATCCTGCGGATCGGCGTCCCGGGCGAGAGCCTGCTGGAGGCGCTGCCGCGGATGCGCGACGCCTACTGCGGCACGATCGGCTACCAGTTCGAGCACCTCTCCTCCCACCAGCAGCGGCTCTGGCTGCGAGAGATGATCGAGACCGGTGCCCACCGCCAGCCGCTCACCGACGAGGAGAAAAAACGCCTGCTCGACCGGCTGATCGACGTCTTCCAGTTCGAGCGCTTCCTAGAGAAAGCGTATTTGGGGCAAAAGATGTTCTCGATCGAGGGGCTCGACGTGGTCGTGCCGATGCTCGACGAGGCGGTGACGCTCTCGCAGCGCGCCGGCGCCGACGAGGTCGTCTTCGGGATGGCCCACCGCGGCCGCCTCAGCGTCCTCGCCCACAACCTCGGCCGCTCGGTCGAATCGATCCTCGCCGAGTTCGAGGGCTCGAAGCGGATCGAGGCGGTCAAGGCCGTCGCCGCGATCCCCCACGGCGGCACCGGCGACGTCAAGTACCACTACGGCCACCGCGGCACCTACGAGACGGCCGACGGCCAGAAGATCTCGGTCCGCCTCTACCCGAACCCGAGCCACCTCGAGTTCGTCGACCCGGTGGTCACCGGCGGCACCCGCTTCCTCCAGCAGGACTTCGAGGGGCCGAACATGACCCACGACTTCAAGCGGGCGGTGCCGGTGCTGCTGCACGGCGACGCCGCTTTCCCTGCCCAGGGCGTGGTCGCCGAGACGCTCAACCTGCAGGGGCTCGCCGGCTACACGACCGGCGGCACGATCCACCTGATCCAGAACAACCAGGTCGGCTTCACCACCGACCCGAGCGAGGCCCGCTCCACCCCCTACGCCGCCGACATGGCGAAGGGCTTCAACGTCCCGATCATCCACGTCAACGCCGACGACGCCGAGGGCTGCATCGCCGCGGTGCGGCTGGCGATGGCCTACCGCGAGCGCTGGTGCCGCGACATCGTCATCGACGTGATCGGCTACCGCCGCTTCGGCCACAACGAGACCGACGAGCCGGCCTACACGCAGCCGACGATGGCGGCGACGATCAAGTCGCACCCGCCGGTCTCGGAGAGCTACGCCGAGAAGCTGATCGAAGAGGGCACGGTCTCCGCCGAGCAGGTCGGCCAGGCCTCCGACGAGCGCCACTCGGAGATGTCGGCGGCACTGAAAGGCCTGCGCGAGAAGATGGAGGCAGGCGAGTACGAGGACCCGACCGTCACCGGCGCCACCACCCAGACCGGCGAACTGCTCGACCGCACCGCCAGCCCGCCCGTCCACACCGCGGTCGAGGCCGAGAAGCTGCGGGCGATCAACGAGGCGCTACTGAAGACGCCGGAGGGCTTCAACGTTCACCGCAAGCTGCGGCGGCCGCTGTCGCGCCGGGTCGAGGCACTCGAGGGCGGGGCGATCGACTTCGGCCAGGCCGAGGCGCTCGCCTTCGGCACCCTGCTGACCGACGGCGTCCACATCCGCCTCACCGGCCAGGACACCGAGCGCGGCACCTTCTCCCACCGCCACCTCGTCCTCCACGACGAGAACACCGGCCTCAAGTACACCCCAATCCAGAACCTCGAGGACGCCTCGGCGCCGTTCGAGCTCTACAACAGCCCGCTCTCGGAGATCGCCTGCCTCGGCTTCGAGTACGGCTACTCGGCCGCCAACCCGAACGCGCTCGTCCTCTGGGAGGCGCAGTTCGGCGACTTCGCCAACGCCGCCCAGGTGATCATCGACAGCTTCATCGTCTCCGGCGAGTCGAAGTGGGGGCAGCAGACGCGGCTGACCCTGCTGCTGCCGCACGGCTACGAGGGCTCCGGCCCCGAGCACTCGAGCGCCCGGATCGAGCGCTTCCTCGCCCTCGGCGCCGAGGGCAACATCCGCATCGCCTACCCGACCACCGCCGCCCAGTACTTCCACCTGCTGCGCCGTCAGGCGCTGATCAAGAAGCCGCGGCCGCTGATCGTCTTCACCCCGAAGGGGTTGCTGCGCCTCGACCGCGCCACCGCCAGCCTCGAGCAGCTGACCGACGGCGAACTGCAGTTCATCCTCGACGACCCGACCGCTGGCGAGCGCCGGGACAAGGTCGAGCGCCTCGTCCTCTGCACCGGCAAGGTCTACTACGACATGGACTCCAACGAGCACCGCGGCGCCGCCGAGAACGTGGCAATCGCCCGGGTCGAGGTCCTCTACCCCTTCGCCAAGGAACAGCTGGAACGGCTGATCGCCTCCTACCCGAACCTGAAGGAGATCGCCTGGGTGCAGGAGGAGCCGCGCAACATGGGCGCCTGGAAGGTGATGTCCCGCCGCATGCCCAGCGTCCTGCCCGAGGGCGTCGCCCTCACCTACATCGGCCGCCAGGGCCGCGCCAGCCCGGGCGAGGGCTACTCCGGCGCCCATGCGCGTGAGCAGGAGCGGATCGTGCTCACTGCGCTCACCCCCGGCGCCTAGACAAAAGACCGATGACGCGGCGACCTTTCGAGAAGCCCATTCCGGGCGAGCTTTTCGTCTGGGTGAAGCGCGTCTCCTGGATCGAGCTGGCGATCTTCACCGGCCTGATCGCCTTCTGGTTGCTGCCCGGATTCGACACCGAGACGATGCTCTTCGGCTGGGCCCACGGCCTCGGCTTCGTCGCCCTCTGCGTGCTGATCTGGATCGCCTGCATCCGCAAGGAGACCCCCTACACCCTGCTCGCCGCCACCCTCACCCCGGTCGGCCCGGTCGGCAGCGTGATCGGCATCGAACTGATCGAGCGCAAGGGCTGGGGTATTGGGGAACGACCTGGTTCCCAAAACCGGGTGACGCAAACCGCGCCTGAACGCAACTAAAACGCTCGACTGCGCTTGACCGTGCGTGATCGAGCCGGTATAGCTAAACCCTGACTGTTCCTCAGGGCAGTCCCGCCAGGGGGAACGGCCGCGTCGGCATCCCTCCCTGGCTACCGACGCGCAGGTGCAGTGAGGGTCGCGCGGACCCCCCTGCCTCCCGCGGCCCCGCTGCGCCTACCTGTTTTCCCGGTCTCTGAGCTTCCGCAGCACGGTCTGGAGGATGCCGCCGTTGAGGAAGTAGCCGACCTCGTTCGGCGTGTCCAGCCGGACCGTCGCGGTGAACTGCTTCTCGGCCCCGTCATCGGCGCGGGCGGTGACCATGACCTCTTTGGCACGGCCTTCCTCGAGGTCGCCGAAGTCGAAGGTCTCAGCGCCGGTGAGGCCGAGCGAGGCGACGTTCTCACCGGCGGCGAACTGCAGCGGCAGCACCCCCATCCCGATCAGGTTGGAGCGGTGAATGCGCTCGAAGCTCTCGGCGATCACGGCGCGGACACCAAGCAGTTTCGTCCCCTTCGCCGCCCAGTCGCGGGAGGAGCCGGAGCCGTACTCCTTGCCGGCGAGGACCACCAGCGGCACCCCTTCGTCGGCGTATTGCATCGCCGCCTCGTAGATCGTCGTCTCGCCGCCGTCGGGGAAGTGGCGGGTGAAGCCGCCGGCTTTCTCGACCAGCTGGTTGCGGAGGCGGATGTTGGCGAAGGTGCCTCGAATCATCACCTCGTGGTTGCCGCGGCGGGCGCCGTAGGAGTTGAAGTCGCGGACCTCGACGCCCTGCTCGGTCAGCCAGCGCCCGGCGGGGCTGTCGCGTTTGATCGCCCCGGCCGGAGAGATGTGGTCGGTGGTGATCGAGTCGCCGAGCAGGGCCAGCGCCCGGGCACCGGTGATCGGCTCGACGCCCGGCGCCTGCGCCGGCATCTGCTCGAAGAAGCTGGGGCGGCGGACGTAGGTCGAGTCGGGCCAGGTGTAACGATCGCCCGCGGGGACCTCGACCGCGTTCCACATCTCGTCGCCCTCGAAGACCTCGGCGTAGTTGCGCTCGAACATCTCCGAGGCGACCGAGTCGCCGACGACCTGCTTGATCTCCTCGGCGCTCGGCCAGACATCACGCAGGAAGACGGGCTCGCCGCCGGACCCCTCGCCCAGTGGCTCGTTTGCGAGGTCGATGTCCATCCGCCCGGCGAGGGCGTAGGCGACGACCAGCGGCGGGGATGCGAGGTAGTTGGCTTTGACGTGCTGGTTGATCCGGCCCTCGAAGTTGCGGTTGCCGGAGAGCACCGCGCAGACGGTCAGATCCTCCGCTTCTATCGCGGCGGCGATCTCCTCCGGCAGCGGGCCGGAGTTGCCGATGCAGGTGGTGCAGCCGTAGCCGACGAGGTTGAACTGGAGGGCGTCGAGGTACTCGGTCAGGCCCGCCTTCTCGAGGTAGTCGGTGACCACGGTCGAGCCCGGCGCCAGCGAGGTCTTCACCCAGGGCTTGCGCTGCAGCCCCTTCTGGACCGCGTTGCGGGCGAGCAGCGCGGCGCCGATCATCACGCTCGGGTTGGAGGTGTTGGTACAGCTGGTGATCGCGGCGATGACGACGTGGCCGTGGTCGAGCTCGACGTCGGTCCCGTCGGCGAGAGTGACGCCGACCGCGTCGTGGCTGCGGGTCGTGTCGATGGCGACGCCACTGACCGCAGGCCGCGGCTTGCTGCCGTTGTCGTCGTGGTCCTCGGCAGGTGGGTCGGAGGCCGGGAACGACTCCTCGATCGCCTCGTCGAGCCCGGCGCTCATCTGCTCGGCGGCCTCGGGGTCGAACTCCTGCATCACCTCGAGGAAGGCCTCTTTGGCCTCGGCGAGGGGGACTCGGTCCTGCGGCCGTTTCGGCCCGGCGATGCTCGGTTCGACGTCGCCTAGGTTGAGTTCGAGGAGGTCGGAGAAGATCGGGTCCTCTGAGCTCTGATCGTGGAACATGCCCTGCTCGCGGGCGTAGGCGTCGACCAGCTCGATCGTCTCGGTCGGGCGGCCGGTGAGGTCGAGGTAGCGCAGCGTCTCGGCGTCGACCGGGAAGATCGCGCAGGTCGAGCCGAACTCCGGCGACATGTTGCCGAGGGTGGCGCGGTCGGCGAGGCCGAGCGTGTGCATCCCGGGGCCGAAGAACTCGACGAACTTGGAGACGACGCCGCGCTCGCGCAGCATCTCGGTGACGGTGAGGACGAGGTCGGTCGCCGTCGCCCCCTCCGGCAGCTCGCCGGTGAGCTTGAAGCCGACTACCTGCGGCAGCAGCATCGAGATCGGCTGCCCCAGCATCGCCGCCTCGGCCTCGATCCCGCCGACCCCCCAGCCGAGAACGCCGAGCCCGTTGACCATCGTCGTGTGGGAATCGGTGCCGACGAGGGTGTCGGGATAGGCCTGGAGCGTGCCGTCGTTCTTCCGGCTGTAGACGACCTGGGCCAGGTACTCGAGGTTGACCTGGTGGCAGATCCCGGTCGCCGGCGGGACGACGCGGAAGTTGTCGAACGATTGCTGCCCCCATTTGAGAAACGAATAGCGCTCCAGGTTGCGCTCGAAGTCATGCTCGGCGTTGACCGCGAAGGCGCGATCGTTGCCGAAGGCGTCGACCTGGACCGAGTGGTCGATCACCAGGTCGACGTCGACCAGCGGGTTGATCGCCGCCGGGTCGCCGCCGATCTCCTCCATCGCGTCGCGCATCGCCGCCAGGTCGACGACCGCGGGGACACCGGTGAAGTCTTGCATCAGCACCCGGGCGGGCTGGAACGGAATCTCCACGCTCGGCGTAGCGGCCGCGTCCCAGGAGGCGATCGCCTCGACGTCGGCGGCGGTGACGGAGGTGCCGTCCTCGAGTCGAAGGACGTTCTCGAGCAGGACCTTGATCGAGTAGGGGAGGCGGGCGACGTCGAACTTCTCCTGGAGGGCCTCAAGGCGGTAGATCTCGAAGTCTTTGCCGCCTACGGAGAGAGTGGACTTGGCGCCGAAGGAATCGCTGCTCACGAGTTCATCCTAGGCAATCGGTGGGGGCGGGTCCGGCACCCCCTCGCCCCAACAAACGGCGACCTAATTAGGCCGCCGTTTTGAGTATCCGCCGGTTCGAGGGGGTGCCGGACCCGCTGACTAGCGCTTGTCGGCTGAATGTCCCGAGGCGATGTCTTTAGCGGCCTTTTGGCCCGCCTTGCCGCTTTGGGCTTTGACGCTCAAGGAAGGACTGACGAGGGCCAAGTGAGCTCCCGCTCTCTGTGGGAGGGGGGCAACAGTTACCTCAACCTTGTTTCGCTCGATGGCCTTGACGGTGGCAGCACCTACTTGGTCGGGAGTGGAGGTGCCCATACCCGGTGGTGGCTTGGCGCCGGCATCGGCGAACATTCCTGCTCCTCGGATGAAGCCTGGGGAGACGAGGGATACCCCCACGCCTTTCGGATTCAGGTCAGCTCTCAGGCCCAAGGCGAAGCCGCGGAGGCCGAACTTCGTGGCGTTGTAGATCGAGGACCTTGGGCTGGCGGCCTTGCCGCTTAGAGAGGCGACGAAGACCAGGTGGCCCGAACCGGCCTCGACCATTGCGGGATAAAGGGCTCGGGCCATCAGGATCGGGGCCTCGAGGTTGACGCGGAGGGCGCGTTTGACCTGCGAGGGCGTGAAGTCGTCGAGCTTGCCGGCGGCGGGGAGGCCGGCGTTGGCGATCAGGATCTCGGTGCCGGCGGCTTCGGCGGCGAGACGCTCGGCAGCGTCGGGCTCGGCGAGGTCGGCGGGCAGGACGCTGTGGCCGCTGCCGGGCAGCTCGGCGGCCAGCTCCTCGAGGGCCTCGCGCTTGCGGGCGCTGAGGGCTACGTGGGCGCCGCGCTCGGCGAGAGCGTGGGCGATTGCCCTCCCGAGGCCCCCCGTTGCCCCGGTGAGGAGCGTTTTGCGGCCCGAAAGGTTCATCCCAGGGCGCAAGCTACCAGTCGTCGCGTCGAACAGATCTTTAGTGGGAGCGGCCTTTTCGACCAAATATTTGCGTTTTGTGAGCACGGCGCCGGGTAATGCGCTACATTCTCCGCGTTCGATAACCGGAACGCCGAATCCCAAGCGTCAAGAGCGCAGCGGGAGCGGGGGAACCACGTTTTCGGGCCGAGCCCACCGATCAGGTGGGGGCGCAAGCTCCTTTCGCGCTAGGCCGACAGCTAACCCCGTAGGCCGACGAAGGAGAATCGGTTTGCGTCACAACTTCAGGTTGGCTGGGCTTGCGCTTGTCGTCGTCCTATGCGCCATCGCCGTATTCGGTGCAGGCAGCGCCTCGGCTCGTTGCACCACCGGCGGCATGTCCCCGGCTGAAATCGACATGTGCACGCCGACGGCGAAAGCGAAGCTGCTCGCCAACGGGATGCTCGTGCCGCCCGCGAGCGCCCCGGCCCGGGTCAAGGCCGTGATCGCGGCCGCCAACAAGATCCGCAGCAAGCCCTACATCTGGGGCGGCGGCCACGCCCGCTGGAACGACCGCGGCTACGACTGCTCGGGCTCGGTCTCCTTCGCCCTCCACGGTGGCCATTTCCTCGAAAGCCCGCTTCCCTCCGGCCCGATGGAGAGCTGGGGCGAAGAAGGCGAAGGCCGCTGGATCACGGTTTGGGCCAACGCCGGCCACGCCTACGCCGAAATCGCCGGCTACCGCTGGGACACTTCCGGCGACGAAGGCGGCGAAACCGGCCCCCGCTGGCACGCCGAACTGCGCGACAACATCGGCTTCACCCCGCGCCACCCCGCCGGCTACTAGCCCTCTTCTACCGCTTCCGATTCTTTCCCCACCAGGGTGGGGTCAAAGTCGGCTGCGCTGGGTCCTACTCCGCTGCGGCTAAGCCACCCCGGCCACTTTGTCCTTGCTTTCCGCACCGTCCCGGATAACTTCCCAGGCATAGAGGGAGCAGCTGCAGACATACGTTTGTCCAACCTCACCAAGAAGTACGGCGAGGTGGTGGCGGTCGCGGGGATCGATCTGGAGATCGCCCAGGGGGAGTTCTTCACGATGCTGGGGCCGTCGGGCTCCGGCAAGACGACGACGCTGCGGATGATCGCCGGCTTCGAGGACCCGAGCAGCGGAACGATCGAGCTGGCGGGCGAGGACGTCAGCGGGGTGCCGCCGTACGACCGGGCGGTCAACACGGTCTTCCAGGACTACGCGCTCTTCCCCCACATGAGTGTCGGCGAGAACGTCGAGTACGGGCTGAAGGTGGCGCGGGTGGACAAGTCAGAGCGCGGCCGGCGCCGCGACGAAGCGCTGGAGATGGTGCGGCTGCCGGGATACGCGGAGCGCAAGCCGGGCGAGCTCTCCGGCGGACAGCGCCAGCGGGTGGCGCTGGCGCGGGCGATCGTCAACCGGCCCAAGGTGCTGCTGCTGGACGAGCCGCTGGGCGCCCTCGACCTGAAGCTGCGAGAGGAGATGCAGAGCGAGCTGAAGACGATCCAGGGCGAGGTTGGGATCACCTTCGTCTACGTCACCCACGACCAGGACGAGGCGCTGACGATGAGCGACCGGATCGCCGTCTTCAACAACGGTCGGGTCGAGCAGGTGAGCCCCCCGCTGGATCTCTACGAGCGCCCGGCCAACGAGTTCGTGGCCGGCTTCGTCGGCGTCTCCAACCTGATCGAGCGCGACGGTAGGCGGATGACGGTCCGCCCCGAGAAGATCGAGCTGCTCGAGCCGGGTGATCGCGCAGATCACCTGCAGACGGAGACGGGTCGCATCGTCGACGTCTCCTACGCCGGCTCGGTCACCCGCTTCACGGTTCAACTGGAGCACGGGGAGAAGCTCCAGGTCGTCCGGCAAAACGTGGAGAGCGCGTCCTCGGGCACGCTGCCGGCGCAGGGAAACGAGGTCCTGGTCGGATGGCGTCCGGAGCACGCGGCCGCCATCGGCGGGAAGTCAACCAAACAGGAGGTAGCACCATGAGGAGTAGGAGAGGCAATCCCGCCCGCGCGGCGTGGCTCGTCCTCGCCGGCTTGGTCGTAGTGATGCTCGCGATCGCCGGCTGCGGCGGCGGGGGCAGCGACACCACCGGCGGTGGTAGCAGCGACGAAGCGCTGCAGAAGGTCGGCAAAGGCGAGGGTCAGCTGAACCTGATCTCCTGGGCCGGCTACGTCGAACCGGAATGGACCAAGCCGTTCGAACAGGAAACCGGCTGCAAAGTCTCCGACAAGGAAGCCGGCACCTCCGACGAAATGGTCGAGTTAATGAAAACCGGCCAGTACGACGGCGTCTCGGCCTCGGGCAACGCCACCGCGCGGATGGTCGCCGCCGGCACCGTCGCCCCGGTCAACACCGACCTCGTCCCCAACTACAAGACGGTCTTCAGCGACCTCAAGGACCAGCCCTACAACACGTTCGAAGGCGTCAACTACGGCATCCCGCACGGTCGCGGGGCGAACCTGCTGATGTGGAACAAGGACGACGTCAAGCCGGCGCCGGACTCCTGGGACGTGATGTTCGACCCGAAGATGGCCGCCAAATACAAGGGCAAGATCAGCGTCTACGACGAATCCAGCTACATCGCCGATGCTGCCATGTACCTGAAGTTCCACCAGCCCGACCTGGGAATCGAAAACCCCTACGAGCTGAACGAAGAACAGTTCAACGCGGCGATCGACCTGCTCAAAGAACAGCAGGCGAACGTCGGCGAATACTGGTCTGAAGCCGCCAAGCAGATCTCCGCCTTCGCCGGCGGCGACGTCACGGTCGGCACCACCTGGCAGTACCAGTACTTCGCGCTGAAGGAAGAAGGCGCGCCGATGGAAGCCAGCCCGGCGAGCCAGGGCTTCCTGCCGAAGGAGGGTGCGACCGGTTGGTCTGACACCTGGATGATCGCCAAGGACGCGAAGCACCCGAATTGCATGTACGAGTGGATGAACTGGATCATCTCGCCGAAAGCCAACGCCGAGGTCGCCGAATACTTCGGCGAGGCGCCGGCTCAGGAACTCGCCTGCAAAGAAACCAAGAACCCGAACTTCTGCAAGGAATACCACGCGGAAGAACCGGACTTCTGGAAGCGGGTGTACTACTGGGAAACGCCGCTGGCCGACTGTGGCAACGGCGAAGAAAACTGCATGGACTACAACGACTGGGTGAAAGCCTGGACGTCCATCAAGGGCTAGTCCCGCAGGTTTGATTCGTGGCATCTGAGGCGGTTTTGCGGAGGAGGTCGGCGGGCCATCGGCTCGCCGGCCTCTTCCACGGCCGCCGGCGCCTGCAGATAGGGGCGCTGCTCGCCGGCCCGATCGGCTGGCTGGTGATCGGCTACCTGGGCTCGCTGGCCCTGCTGCTGGTCGCCGCCTTCTGGTCGGTCGACCCGCTCAGCGGGCTGACGGTCAAGGAATTCACCCTCGAAAACTTCGAAGCGCTGTTCAACGAACCCGTCTACCGGACGATCGTCTGGCGGACGATCCGCACCGCGCTCCTGGTCACCCTGACCGACGCGATCATCGCCTTCCCGATCGCCTTCTACATGGCGAAGGTGGCGAGCCGCCGCGGCAAGGCGCTGCTGGTGGTCGGGATCCTGCTGCCGCTGTGGTCGAGCTACCTGGTCAAGGTCTACGCCTGGCGGACGCTGCTCTCGGCCGGCGGGGCGATCAACTGGGCGTTGGAACCGATCGGCCTCCACGGGCCCGGCTACGGCACCACCGCCGTCTGGCTGGTCTTCAGCTACCTCTGGCTCCCGTACATGATCCTGCCGATCTACGCCGGGCTGGAGCGGATCCCGAACTCGCTGATCAGCGCCTCCGAGGACCTCGGCGCCTCCCCCTTCACCACCTTCCGCCGGGTGATCCTGCCGCTCAGCTTCCCGGCTGTCGTCGCCGGCTCGATCTTCACCTTCTCGCTCACCCTCGGCGACTACATCACCCCGCGCCTGGTCTCCAACGACCAGTTCATCGGCAACGTCATCTTCAGCAACATCGCCAACAACCAACCCTTCGCCGCCGCCCTGGCAATGGTGCCGATCGTGGTCATGATCGCCTACCTCCTGGTCGCCCGCAAGCTCGGCGCCTTCGAGCACGTCTAGACGATGAGACTCTCGAGACGCGCACAGATGATGTTGCGGGTGGCGGTCGCGGTCGGCCTCGCCTTCATCTACATCCCGCTGATCGTGATCGTGATCTACGCCTTCAACTCGAGCAAGATCCTCGAATGGCCGCCGCCCGGCTTCACCACCCACTGGTTCAGCCAGGCGTTCAAGGACGAAGCGGCGCGCGAAGCCTTCTTCACCTCGATCAAGGCCGGTATCGCGGCGACCGCGATCGCCCTCGTCCTCGGCACGCTCGCCTCGCTGGCGGTGGCGCGGCAGCGCTTCTTCGGCCGGGAGACGATCTCCTTCCTGGTGATCCTGCCGATCGCCCTGCCCGGCATCGTCACCGGCGTCGCGATCAGCAACACCTTCACCCAGGTGCTCGACGTGCCGCTCAGCCTCTTCACGGTGATCGTCGGCCACGCGACCTTCTGCATCGTCGTCGTCTACAACAACGCCGTCGCCCGCCTGCGACGGCTCTCGGGCTCCTTTGAGGAGGCCTCGGCCGACCTCGGCGCCCATACCTGGCAGACCTTCCGCTACGTCACCTTCCCGGGGATGAAAAGCGCCCTGATAGCGGGCGCCCTCCTCGCCTTCGCCCTCTCCTTCGACGAGATCATCGTCACCAACTTCACGATCGGCGCCGGCGAACAGACCCTGCCGATCTGGATCTTCTCCAACCTCTTCCGCCCCCACGAACTCCCGATCGTCAACGCCGTAGCCGTGGTCATGGTCCTGATCTCGATCATCCCCGTCTACCTCGCCCACCGCCTCGGCGGCGAAGACGCCGGCGCCCCCGGCCGCGGCGGCGGAGGCGGCGTCGAGACCGAGGCCACCGCAGTCCCCTAAAGGAGTGACCGCTACAGCGGGATGTTGCCGTGCTTGCGCTTCGGCTGGTCGACGCGCTTGGACTGCAGCATCCGCAGGGCGCGGATCAGCTTGGGGCGGGTCTGGCGGGGCTCGATGACGTCGTCGATGTAGCCGCGCTCCGCTGCCGAGTAGGGGTTGGCGAAGTGGGCTTTGTAGTCGTCGATCAGTTTCTGGCGGCGCTCGTCGGGGGTCGGCGAGTTGGCGATGTCTTTGCGGTAGATGATGTTGACGGCGCCCTCGGGGCCCATGACGGCGACCTCGGCGGTCGGCCAGGCGACGTTGTAGTCGGCCAGCATGTGCTTGGAGTTCATGACGTCGTAGGCACCGCCGTAGGCCTTGCGGGTGACGACGGTGAGCTTCGGCACCGTCGCCTCGGTGAAGGCATAGAGGAGCTTGGCGCCGTGGCGGATGATCCCGTTCCACTCCTGATCGGTGCCCGGGAGGAAGCCCGGCACGTCGGTGAAGGTGAGGATCGGGATGTTGTAGCAATCGCAGGTGCGCACGAAGCGGGCCGCCTTCTCAGAGGCCTCGATGTCGAGTACGCCAGCGAGGAAGGCGGGCTGGTTGCCGACGATGCCGACGGGATAGCCGTCGAGCCGGGAGAAGCCGCAGACGATGTTTTTGGCGAAGTGTTCGTGGACCTCGAAGAACTCTTCGTCGTCGACGACGCGGGCGATCACGTCGCGCATGTCGTAGGGCTTCTGCGGGTCGTTGGGGACGAGCGTGTCGAGCTCGGTGTCTTCGCGATCCGGGTCGTCTGAGGGCGCGAACCGTGGCGGCGCCTCGAGGTTGTTCGAGGGCAGGAAGCTCATCAGGTAGCGCACGTCCTTGAGGCAGCTCTCCTCGTCCTCGGAGGCAAAATGGGCGACGCCCGACTTCGAGTTGTGGCTCATCGCGCCGCCGAGCTCCTCGAACTCGACTTCCTCGCCGGTCACGGTTTTGATCACTTCCGGGCCGGTGATGAACATGTGCGAGGTCTCTTTGACCATGAAGATGAAGTCGGTCATCGCCGGCGAGTACACGGCGCCGCCCGCGCAGGGGCCCATGATCAGGCTGATCTGCGGGATCACGCCCGAGCACTGGACGTTGCGGACGAAGACGTCGCCGTAGGCGCCGAGGGAGACGACCCCCTCCTGGATTCGGGCGCCGCCGGAGTCGTTGATCCCGATCACCGGCGCCCCGACCTGGGCGGCCAGGTCCATCACCTTGCACATCTTCTCCGACATCACCTCGCCGAGGCTGCCGCCGAAGACGGTGAAGTCCTGGCTGAAGACGAAGACGGTGCGACCGTCGATCGTGCCGTGGCCGGTGACGACGGCGTCGCCCCAGGGCCGATTCTTCTGCATCTCGAAGTCGTAGGTGCGGTGGCGGACGAAGGTGTCGAGCTCCTCGAAGGAGCCGGGGTCGAGCAGCTTCTCGATCCGCTCGCGAGCGGTCATCTTCCCCTTCGCGTGCTGCTTCTCGACCGCGGCCTCAGATGCGGAATGGACCGCCGCCTCGCGCAGCTCGCGCAGGTAGGCGAGCTTCTCGTCGTGGGTTTCGGGGTTCCTCTCGCGCATCGGCGCGGCATTCTATGTGCGGAGGATTTGCGGTGTCCTGAGACAGACGAAGGGCCCGCCTGAGCGGGCCCCCCGTGCTTCCACGATGCGACGCTGATCCTACGCAGCGACGCGGATCGACGTCTGACCGGTCAAAGTTCGGCGCAGACGGCGAAGGCGACGATCGACCAATCGCCGTAAGGGCCAGAGCCGCTCTCATGGGCAATGCCGGTCCAGCCGGTCCGCGAGTTGCCTGACGCGAACGGGTAGGAGCCGGTCACCGCGACTTCTTTCAGTTCCCCTTCCAGACGGACGCCGCCGGCAATCGCTTCCTTGCCCTTCGGGCATTCGGCCGTGGCGGTCTTGTTCTGTTCGTCGTTGGTCACGGTGCTGGTGTTGACGTAGGTGACGTTGCGAACCAGCTGCGCCCAGAGCGGGGTCGAGATCTTCGAAGCGTCGATCGCTTCCTTGCCGATCTTGGCCGTGGTCACAGCTTCCGCTGCGATGGCGTCGGTCCCAACCGCATTGCTGGCGAGGGTGCGGGGGCTAACCGCCTTCTTGGCGATCTTCTTGCTGGTGACCGCGCCGGTGGCGAGCTTTTCGTTGGTCACCTGGCCGGCGCCGAGGTCGACTGCGTTGACGCCGCCGTTGCGGATTTTCCCTGAGGTGACCGCTTCGCGCTTGATCTTCGGGTTGGTCACGGCCTGGTTGGCGATGTTCCGTGCCTTGACCGCGTTCGGCGGGATTTTCACCGCCGCGTAGGCGGCGCCGCCGAGGGCGACGAAGAGGGCCGTGCAGGACAAGACGTTCGCCACGGTGAGGTGGCGCTTCAGCATGCTCAATTGGGGCTCACTTTCCGGCCGGGGGCGCCGGCCGCTTGGGGATCCGGTTCAAGTTCGATCGCTCCTCAGACGAACGGGCGCCGCTGCGGCTCCGCCAGCCGGTCGAGCACCGCTTCGAGGTCGGCCGTGGCAAGGCCGGACTCCTCCGAGGCGCGGAGCTCGACTCGCGTCCCGAAGCCCTTCTCGGCCATCGTCACCTCGAGCCCTTCGACCTGCTCCACCAGCTCGGCCAGCTCCGGCTCAGACTTCATCAACGTCCTTGAGACCTCGATCATGGCCCCCGCTTCCACCATGCGCGCGCCGTTCCTCCTCGCTGCGAGGAATGGGAGAGACCGTTCAGGTCGCAGCTAGAAGAAAGCGCCGCCCTTGTATTCGCCGAAAACCTCGCGCATGGCGCCGCAGACCTCGCCGATCGAGGCGTTGGCTTTGAGGGCGGCGCGGATCGGGTGGAGGAGGTTGCCGTCGCCGCGGGCGACATCGCGCAGGGACTCGAGCTTGGCCTCGACCTCGGCCTGGTTGCGGTTCTCCTTGAAGGCGGCCAGGCGGGTTAGCTGGCGCTGCTCGGACTCGGGGTCGACCTTGAGGATGTCGACGTCGTCGACCTGGTCGGTGACGAATTTGTTGACGCCGACGATGATGTCCTGACCGCTCTTGTAGCGCTCGTGGTAGCTGAGCGCCGACTCCTCGATCTCCCGCTGCATGAACTCCAGCGCCTCGACCGAGCCGCCCATCTCTTCGACCTTCTCCATCAGCTCCCAGGAGCGCGATTCGACCTCGTCGGTCAGCGACTCGACGAAGTAGGAGCCGGCGAAGGGGTCGACGGTGTCGGCGGCGCCGGACTCATACGCGATCACCTGCTGGGTGCGCAGCGCGATCCGGGCCGAGCGCTCGGTCGGCAACGCCAGCGCCTCGTCGAAGCCATTCGTGTGCAGGGACTGGGTGCCGCCGCAGACGGCGGCGAAGCCCTGCAGGGCGACGCGGATGATGTTGACCTCCGGCTGCTGGGCCTGGAGGGTGACACCGCCGGTCTGGGTGTGGAAGCGGATTTTCATCGAGCTCTCGTTCTCGGCCCCGAAGCGCTCTTTGACGATCTTCGCCCACATCCGCCGCACCGCCCGGAACTTGGCGATCTCCTGGAAGACGTTGTTATGGCCGTTGAAGAAGAAGGCGAGGCGAGGCGCGAACTCGTCGATCTTCAGCCCCCGCTCGAGCGCCGCTTCGACGTAGGCGATCGCGTTGGAGAGCGTGAACGCCACCTCCTGCACGGCCGAGCAGCCCTTCTCGCGGATGTGGTACCCGGAGATCGAGATCGTGTTCCATTTCGGCACGTTCTCGCGGCAGTACTCGAAGATGTCGGTGGTCAGCCGCATGGTCGGCTCCGGCGGGTAGATGTAATTGCCGCGGGCCATGTACTCCTTCAGCACGTCGTTCTGGACCGTGCCGCGCAGCTTCTCGGAGGGCACCCCCTGTTCCTCGCCGACCAGCTCGTAGAGCAGCAGCAGGATCGCCGCGGGGGCGTTGATCGTCATCGAGGTGGAGACGCCGTCGAGCGGGATCTGGTCGAAGCAGATCCGCATGTCCTCGATCGTGTCGATCGGGACGCCGGTGCGGCCGACCTCGCCGTGGCAGAGCGGATCGTCGGAGTCGCGGCCGAGCTGGGTCGGCAGGTCGAAGGCCATCGAGAGCCCGGTCGAGCCGTTCTCGATCAGGTAGCGGTAGCGCTCGTTGGTGTCCTCGGGGGAGGCGAAGCCGGCGTACTGGCGCATCGTCCAGAGCCGGTCCCGGTACATCCCCTCGTGGATGCCGCGGGTGAACGGCGGCTGGCCCGGCTCGCCGAGGCGCTCCTCGAGGCCGGGGCCGACGTCGCCCTCGTCATAGAGGGGCTGGATCTCGATGCCGGAGTCGGTGAAGACGCGCTCGTCGTCCGGCCCGACCAGCGGCGCAATCGTCTGATGGGCCTCCTGGGCCCCGGAGCCCTCGCCCATCAGTCGCTGGCGCCGACCAGGCGCTCGACGCCGGACTGGTCGATCGTCCGCCGCAGGCCCTCGCGCAGGTCGACCGTCGGTTCCCAACCGAGCAGGTCGCGGGCGCGGCCGATGTCGGGGCGGCGCTGTTTCGGGTCGTCGGTCGGCAGCGCCTCGTAGACGATCTCCGAGCGGGAGTCGGTCAGCTCGATCACCGTCTTCGCCAGTTCCAGCAGCGTGAACTCGTCGGGGTTGCCGATGTTGACCGGAGAGTGGACGTCGGACTCGGCGAGGCGGACGATGCCGTCGATCAGGTCGTCGACGTAACAGAAGCTGCGGGTCTGGCTGCCGTCGCCGAAGACGGTCAGCGGCCGGTCCTGCAGCGCCTGGCGCAGGAAGGTCGGGATCGCGCGGCCGTCGTGGGCGCGCATCCGCGGACCGTAGGTGTTGAAGATGCGGACCATCGCCGTGTCGACGCCCTGCTGGCGGTGGTAGGCCATCGTCAGCGCCTCGGCGTAGCGCTTCGCCTCGTCGTAGACGCCGCGCGGGCCGATCGGGTTGACGTGCCCCCAGTAGTCCTCTTTCTGCGGGTGCACCTCGGGGTCGCCGTAGACCTCGCTGGTCGAAGCGATCAGGAAGCGGGCCCGCTTCCACTTGGCGACGCCGAGCATGTGGTGGGTGCCGTGCGAGCCGACCTTCAGCGTGTGCAGCGGCAGCCGCAGGTAATCGATCGGGCTGGCCGGCGAGGCGAGGTGGTAGACGAAGTCCACCGGCTCGGGAATCTTGACCTTCTCCGTGATGTCGATGTTGCGGAACTCGAACATCTCGTCGCGGATGTGGGCGATGTTTTCCAGCGAGCCCGTCTCGAGGTTGTCGATGCAGATGACCCGGTGCCCGTCCCGCAGGAGGCGTTCGCAGAGGTGGGACCCGAGGAAGCCGGCGCCGCCGGTGACTACGCAAGTGCTCATGCGCCCGATCCTACCGAGCCGCCGCGGCATTGGACGTTTCTCCGGGGTCGCCTGCAATTTCCGCGCTTCGATGCTGCGAGATCCGTCCAACCGGGGGGAGAGACGTACCGCCTTCGTACCTAACGCTGCCAGTGTCCGATACAGAGAATCGAACCGGCAGGGGGAACTGAAGCAATGGAGAGCGCCAGCGCGGAGCGGGATGACCCGCGCCCGCAGACCGACGACGCCGCGGCTCGCAAGCGCGCAGCCGTGGAGACTTACGCGCGCAACGAGACGGCTCTGCGCCGAACTGCGCGCCGCTACTCGCTCTGCGAGGACGACGCCGAAGAAGCGCTGCAGCGGGCGCTCGAGATCCTCTTGCGCAAGGCGCCGAATCGCGGCCCGTTAGAGCTGGTCAAGTGGACGCAGACCGTGGTCAAGCACGAGGCGATGGCGATCCGCCGCGAGCGCGAGCGGACCCTGGCGTCACCGCTGCCGCCGGGCGAGGAAGCCGACTGGGTCTCGCTGCTCCCGGCGACGGGCGCCGGCCCAGCGGAGACGGTCGAGCGGCGGGAGGAAGTCGCCCGCAGCCGCGAGGCCCTGCAGACGTTGAAGCCGCAGGAGCTGCGCGCCCTCACCCTGCTCGCCGAGGGCTACTCCTACGCGGAGATCGGCGAGATCACCTCCTGGTCGCACACGAAGATCAACCGTTGCCTGGCCGAGGGGCGCGAGCGCTTCCGCAGTTTCGTCTCCCGCAGCGAAGACGGCCGGCGCTGCGCCGAGCTGCGGCCGCTGCTCTCCGCCTTCTGCGATGGCGAGGCGACCCACGCGGAGGTGAGCAAGCTGCGCGAGCACCTACGCGCCTGCGCCTCCTGCCGGGCGACCCTGCGCACCTACCGCGCCGCCCCGGCTGCCGCCGCCGCGCTTGCTCCTGCCCTCCCCCTCCACCGCTCGCTGCTGGAACGCGCCCACGACGCGCTGGCCCAGCTCAGCGCCCGCTTCGGCGGCCGCGGCGGTGGCGTGGCGACCTCCCAGCTCGCAAGCGGCGGCGGTGCCGGAGGTATGGGCGTCGCGGCAGGGGCGAAGATGGCCGCGGTCTGCATCGGCACCGCGGGAGGCGCAGCCGCCTGCATTGCGACCGGTCTGGTGCCGGCGCCGCTCGACCTCGGCGCGAGCCCGGCGCAGCCGCCCGCAATCGAGCGCCAGGTGGACCAGCGGCTGCAGGAGCCGGCGCGGGTCGACTACGAACCGGCGCCTGCTCCCGCGCCAGAGCCGCAGCCAGAGGCCAAGCCTTCACCGCATCCCGTTCGCCACCAGGCGGCCGAATCGGTGCCCGCCTCCGCCGAACCGGCGCCGGAAGTGAACGAACCGGTTTCGAGCAGCGGCGCCGTCGAATCCGCCCCTCCTCCCGCCCCCGAACCGGCGCCGGTGGCCGAACCCGCACCCGTGGAAAGCAGCGAAGGCGGCGACCCGGCGGGGGAGTTCGGCCCGTGAGGACGCTCGCAGTTCTGGCGCTTGTTTGCGCCTGCGCTTTCCCAAGCGCGGCCGTGGCGACCGAACCGCTGCGGATCGAAAACCTCCAGGTCGAGGGCGGCGAAGCGAGCTGGCACGCGAGCAACACCTTCCGCCTCTACTGGACCCAGGTGCCCGGGCCGCCGGTTGTCCCCCGCGCCGCCATCTACCGCCTCTTCGATTCAGCCGGCCATCTGGTTGCGGGGCCGGTGCGGAATACCGAGCTGGTCCGCATGATCGACCTGGTGGAGGTGCCGCCGGCGCCCGGCGTCTACACCCTCGAAGTCTGGCTCGAAGACGACGAAGGCCGGGCCGGGCCAGCCGCACGGGCGGCGCTGCGCTTCGACAACACGGTTCCGGCCGCGGCCACCCCGCAGGCGCCCGCGGGGTGGCTTGCCGGCCACGAGGTCGCGGTCCTGAAGATCGGCCACCCGGGCGGGACGCTGCCGCCCTCCGGGATCCGCGGCTACGCCCTCTCGCTCGATGCCGGCGGCGGCAGCTCGCCTTGCCTCCACATCAGCTGGTGCAGCGTCGCCGAGACCGACCTGCCGCAGGGGATCGGCGACGACACGATCACGTTGGGAACCCTCCCCGAGGGGGAGACCTACGCGCGGGTCGTCGCGGTCTCCGGCTCGGGCGTCGCCTCTCCAGTCAGCAGCGTCGTCTTCAGGTCCGACGCAACGCTGCCGCGCATGTCGCTGCAGGGCGCGCCGCCGGGCTGGAGCAGCGGGCCGGTGCGGCTCACCGTCCTCGCCGCCGACGAGCTGTCGGGGATGACCGCGGCCGGGCCAACCGGCCCCTTCGCCGCGGTCGCGGTCGACGGGGCGCCTCCGGCGCTCGCCGACGGCGACAGCGTCACGACCTGGATCGTCGGCAGCGGCGTCCACGACGTCGCCTACTTCGCCCGCGACGCGGCCGGCAACGTCGCCGACGGGGCCGGCGCCGATCCGCAGCCGCCGAGGACGACGATCCGGATCGACGAAGAGCCGCCGCGGGTGCTCTTCGCCCCGGCCCAGGACCCCTCCGAACCGGAGCGCATCGAAGCGACCGTCTCCGACCCGCTCTCGGGCCCGAGCTCCGACCGCGGCTCGATCCGACTGCGGCGCGCGGGGACCTCCCGCCCCTTCGAGGTGCTGCCGACGCGTATCGCAGGCGACCGCCTCGTCGCCCACTGGGATAGCGACAGCTACCCAACCGGGAAGTACGAATTCCTCGCCAGCGGTTACGACCTGGCCGGCAACGCCGCCACCGGCGCCGACCGCGCCCGCGGCGGCAAGATGGTCCTCGTCAACCCGCTGAAGACGCTGTCCCGGCTCGAAGCGGGATTTGGGCCGCGCCGAAAGCGGACCATCTCCTTCGGCCAGGGGGTGCCGTTCGGTGGACGCCTGCTGAACGTCTCTGGGGCTCCCCTTGCCGGCCAAGAGGTGACGGTGACGGAGAACTTCGCGCCTGGCTCCCGACCGCCGCGGCGGACGACCCGTATACGGACCCGCTCCGATGGGACCTTCTCCCTGCGGCTGGTGCCAGGGCCGAGCCGGGATGTCAGCGCGGCTTTTGCCGGCACGAAGACGCTCACCCGCGCCAGCGCCGGGAGCGTGCACATGGATGTTGCGGCGTCGTTGCGCCTCCGCGCCTCGGCCGCCAGGGCGAAAGTGGGCGGCCGTCCGATCGTCTTCAGCGGCCGCGTTGCCCAGGCCGGCGCCGCGTCCCTCGACGAAGGCCTGCCGGTCGAGCTGCAGTTCCGTTATCCCGGCGCCCGCTGGAGCGCCTTCCGGACCGTCCAGACCGACACCCACGGACGCTTCCGCTACGCCTACCGCTTCAGCGACGACGACAGCCGCGGGGTCCGCTTCCAGTTCCGCGCCTACGTAAAGGGGCGGGAGGGCTGGCCCTACGAGCCCGCCTACTCCCGCCCCGTTGCCGTTACCGGCCGCTAGCGAGTGACGCTTATCGCAGCGCCGGGATCTGGCTGGTGACGCTGCCGACGACGCCCTGGGCGGTGTCGACTACCTCCTGGGCGCGCGAGGTCGGGACCTCGATCGCGCGACGGACACGCTGCTCGACCTCGGTGCGGCGGGTGCGAGCCTCGCGCTCGACCTGGGTGCGGGTCTTGCGGGCCTCGGTGATCGCCCGGCGGCGGGCGGTGGTGCCGCGACGCTCGGTCCGCTTCAGCGATTTGCGCAGGTTGCTGCGGTAGTTCTTGATCTGCCGCTCGGCCTTGCTGCGGTCGGTCCAGGGCTCGACCAGCTCGCCCAGGCGGTCGCTGACCGCGAGGACGGCGCCGACCGGTACGTCGACTGCGGTCTCGACTGCGGTCTGGACCTGGTTCTTCTCAGCGACTGCGGCCTTGGTCGCGGCGCGTTTCGAAGCCGACGCGGTTTTAGCCGCGGACTTTTTCGCTTCGGTGGTGGCGCGTTTGGCCTGCGTTTTCGATTTGCTGCCGTTGCTTTTTGCTTCTGCCATAGGGGAAAAACACCTCTTCAGTCTCGTGTCTGGGGGCGGGAGAGCGCCCGAGTGTAGCGAACATGTGTTCTTGCGAACACTCGTTTGTAAACCGCTTGGGAAGAGCGGTTACGCGGTTTTCGCAAGTTGCGCCGAGCGCACGGTCGCGAGACCGTCCTCGCTGTTCGCCGCGGCCATCGGATAGCGCGACTCGAGGTCGAGCAGCGCCTCCGAGAGCCCGCCCTCGCCAAAGGCGACGGCGCCGCCGGCCTCGCGGACGATCAGCTGCGCGGCGGCGGCGTCGACCGAGCGGCAGGAGCGCAGGCTCAGCATCGCGTCGAAGCGGCCGGCGGCGACGTAGGCGCCGGAAATCGCGATCGCCCCGACCACCCGCAGGCGGAAGACCTTCCCCGCCAGCGCCTCCAGCGCCGGCAGCGACCACTCCGGCTCGGCCGACTCGATCCCGACCACCTCGAGCCGTTCCGCCGTCGGCGAGACCCGTGCCGGCCGCCGGTCGAGGCTCGCGCCCTCGCCGCGGCGGGCCATGAACTCCTCGTCGGCGCCGAAGTCGTGGACGAAGCCGAACTCGACGTCGGCCATCGAGGGACCGGAGGAGACGGCGATCGAGACCGCGAAGGAGGGGATCGTCCGGCGAGCGTTCATCGAGCCGTCGATCGGGTCGATCACGACCCGGTCCTCGCCGCCGGCGCCGAAGGTGACTTCCCCCCGCTCCTCGGAGACGGCGACAAACGAGGCGCCCTGCTCGGCCAGCTGCTCGAGCTCGGCGAAGACCACGTCCTCGCATTCGCGATCGATCACCAGGGTGCGATCGCCGCCCTCGCCGACGCCCTCGTAGACGGTGCGCTCCTCGCTCGTCCTCGCCCGCTCGAAGATCGGGCGCTGGGCGGCGACGATGCGGCGGCAGATCGCCGGCCAGTCTGCGTTAAGGACGTCCATCGCGCGGATGCTAGAGGTCGCAGCCACTGGCCAAGCAGCTCAAGGACGCAGGGAGCGTGGCGTGCTTTGCACGCGAGCGACCGAGGACGCCGAGATGCGCCGTGCCAGGGGCGTTAGTTTGAGGTGATGCCTGAGGAGCAGCCCACCCTGGAGACCGCCGGCTCGGAGCGCCAGCGGGCGATCGAGCACGACGCCGGCCCGCTGCTCGTGGTCGGCGCGCCTGGGACCGGTAAGACCGAGCTGCTGGCCCGGCGCCTGGCGCATCTCGCCGCCGCGGGCACTCGTCCCGAGCGCGTGCTCACGATCGCCTCCAGCCGCACCACGGCGGCGCGGCTGCGGGGGCGCTGCGAGGCGCTCCTCCCCGGTTCCTTCGAGGAGCTCTGGGTCGGCAGCTGGGACGGGATCGGCGAGCGGCTCCTGCGCGAGTACTCCGAGGAGGCCGGCCTCGACCCCTTCTTCGACGTGCTCGGCCGGGCCGAGCGGCTGGCGATGCTGCTCGACCGGCTCGACCGGCTGCCGCTGCGCCGGCACGAGATCCGCGGCAACCCGGCGGGCCTGCTGGCGCGGCTGCTGGCGCGGATCGACGACTTGAAGGCCGAACGGGTCGGGCCGACGACGCTGTCGGAGCGGGCTGCAGCGGCCACCCCCGAGGACGAGGCCGGCCGCGAGGCGATCAGCCGCGAGCAGGAGTTCGCCGAGCTTTACGCGACCCACGATCGCATCGTCGCCGAGACCGGCAGCCTCGACCGCGGCGACGTCTTCCTCGCCCTCGACTGCCTGCTGGTCGAGCGCCCCGACGTCCGCCGCGCGATCGCCGAGCGCTGGCGCTACCTGATGGTCGACGAGCTCGAGGAGGCGACGCCGGCGCAGCTGGCGGTGGTCGAGTCGCTCGCCGCCGACAACCCGAACCAGCTCTTCGCCGCCGAGACCGACCAGGACCAGGCGCGGCGCTGGTTCGGCGAACGCTTCCCGGATGCCGAGCAGGTCGAGCTGGAGGAGCGCTTCCGCGATCCCCAGCTGAGCTTCTGGAGCTGCGCCAACGAGCGAGCCCAGGCGCAGGCGACGGCGCGGGCGGTCGAGCACCTGGTCGCCGGGGGTACCGCGCCGGAGGAGATCTGCGTCCTCGTCGCCGATCCCGCCCAGGGCGGCGGCGCGGTGGCGGCGGCGATGGAGGAGCGCGGCATCCCCTTCCACCTCTTCGGGCCGAGCGCGCTCTTCCAGCGACCGGAGGTCCGCGACGCGATCGCCTGGCTTCGGGTGCTCGCCGACCCCGACGACTCCTCCGCCGCGGCGCGGGCGCTGACCCGGCCACCAGTCGAACTGCGCTCCGGAGACCTGGCCCGGCTGACGACGATCGCCCGGCGGCGCAAGCAGGACATGGTCGCCGCCTGCGAGGCCGCCCTTGACAGCCCCCAGTTCCAGCCGGAGGCGCGCGAGCGGATCGGCACCTTTCTTAAGCTCTACGCGGGCGCCGCGGCGGTGATGGAGGAACGGCGGGCCGACGTCTTCGTGCGGCGGTTGATCGAGCAGGTGGGGCTGCGCCGCCAGCGCCTCTTCGCCGCCCAGCCCGAGGTGGCCGAGCGACTGCTCGGGCTCTCCCGGCTGGCCGAGCTGGCGACGGCTTGGACCCGCCGCGAACCGCACGGCTCGACCCGCGGCTTCGTCCGCTACCTGAGCGCCGTCGCCGAGGCGGGGGTCGAAGCCGAGGAGGCGGAGGAGCCGCCGGCGCCGGGAGCGGTCCGCGGCATGGCCATCGCCGCGGTGAAGGGGCTCGGCTTCGACCACGTCTTCGTCCTCGGGCTGGAGGCGGAGGCGGACTGGGAGCGGATCGGCTGGCCGGCGCGCAGCGGCCTCGTGCTCTCGCGGGTCGAGCGCGGCGCGGCGGGCGAGGCCGCCCGTCCCTCCCGTTACTACGAGCAGGTGTTGGCGCAGGCCGAGGCCGCGGGCGCCGAGGAGGAGGTCCACGAGGAGGAGCTGTTCGGGCCCGCCGAGGGCCTGCACGCGACCTACCGGCAGCTGCGCGAGCAGGTGCTCGAGGCCTCCTGGCGGGCAGGGCGCGAGCTCTCCGAGCCGCGCCTCGACACCGCGATCGACGTCAACCGGGCGATCGCCCGCTACCTCGAGCTGCTGAAGCTGGCGGCGCTGGCGCAGCGGCCAGGGGACGAGACGACCGCCGATGCGATCGACGCGGTCAACGGGCTGCTGCGGCAGGTGGCGACGCCGGAGCAGCAGGCCGAGCTCGACGCCTCCGCCCTCGACGCCTACCTGCTCGACTCCGAGGGCGAGCGCGGTCGGCGGCTGGAGCTGGTGGCGGCCCGCGAGGAGCCTTCGCTGGCGGCCTTTCTACCGCGGCGCGGCGACGGCATGCTCAGCCTCTCGGCCTCCGACCTCTCGCTGTACCTGACCTGCCCGCTGAAGTACAAGTTCGCCCGCGTCTTCGGGATCCCGCAGGAGCCGACGATCAACCAGCGCTTCGGGATCCTCTTCCACAACGTCCTCGAGCGCTTCCACAAAGAACCGCCGGACAACGAGCACGAAGGACTGCGGCTGCTGAACCGGCTCTTCGAGCAGGGCTGGCGGCGCACCGGCTTCGGCAATACCGACGACGAGCTGCAGTTCCGCGACCGCGCCAAGGAGGCGCTGCGCCTCTACTGGGAAAACGAGCGGCTGGCCGAGGGCGAACCGGTCTGGCTGGAGAAGAAGTTCGACTTCAAGGTCGGCGACCACCACGTCCGCGGCCGCGTCGACCGCGTCGACCGCCTGCCCGACGGCGACTACGAGCTGATCGACTACAAGACCGGCGAGCGCAAGTCAGAAGAGGACCTCGACAGCGACCTGCAGCTGGCGCTCTATCGAATGGCAGCGCGCGAGGCCTGGGGGATCGAGGCCAGCACCGGCAGCTACTACTACGTGCTCGACGGCGACAAAGTCGCCGCCCCGACCAAGCCCGACGACGCCGAGCGGGTCGAGCGCACCGTCCTCCAGGTCGGCGAGGGCATCCTCAGCCAGGACTTCGAGCCCCGCCCCTCCCCCAAGGTCTGCAGCTGGTGCGACTACCGCCTGATCTGCCCGGCGGCCGAAGCCTGACGAACGGCTAGTTCTGCTCGTCGCCGCGTTGGCGGAGAAACCGCTGGAACTCGCTTGCCAGGGTGTCGGCGCTGGGAAGCTCGCCCTCCTCGTCGAGGAGGTCGACCTGTTCGGCCTCGATCCTCGCCACCAGTTCCTCGATCTCGGGGTTGGCGGCGACGGCGCGGCCGATCTGCTCCTCGTAGTCCTCGGTTTCCTCCTCCAGCTCGGAGGCCTCGACGGCGATCCCGGTCAGGCCCTCGAGCCGGCGCAGCAGCGCCAGCGCCGCCTTCGGGTTGGGGACGGCGGCGACGTAGTGCGGCACCGCCGCCCACAGCGAGGCCGAGTCGAGACCGCTCTGCCGGCAGAGGTCGTGGACGACGCCGACGATCCCGGTCGGGCCCTCGTAGCTGGAGCGCTCGAGTTCCAGCTCCTCGACCAGCGCCGCGCTGGAGGCGAGGCCGGTGATCGGGACCGGCAGGGTGTGAGAGACCTCGGCGATCAGGGCGCCGAGGGTGATCACCATCTCGACGCCGAGGGCGTCGGCGACGGTCGCGATCGTCTCCGAGAAGGTGCGCCAACGCAGGTTCGGCTCGGTCCCGTCGAAAAGGACGAGGTCGCGGTCAGCGCTCGGGACCGGCACCGCGATCACGTTGTTCTCCGGCCACTCGATCCGGCGCGTCTGCCCCTCGTCCATCGTGATCGTCGGCCGCGTCGACTGGAAGTCGAAGAAGTCCTCGGGATCGATATGGGCGATCTGCTCGCCTTCGAGGTCGTTGGCGATCGAGGCGAGGGCGGTGGACGCGGCGGCGGCGGCGTCGTTCCAGCCGCGAAAGGCGCAGACGAGGATCGGCGAGCGCAGGCGCGGCAGGTCACCTTCCCAGGTCAATGAATCCACGCTTCTGAGCGTAGACCATGCACCGCAGCCCCTCGGGCGGCGCCCGTCCCCTCAGGCGGCGGCGCGGGCGCGGCGGACCAGCTGCGCGGCCATGAACAGGGCGAGGGCGGCGAAGGCGAGCTGGAGGGCGCGTTCGGAGAGGTGGTTGGCGAGGGCGACGCCGACGAGGACGCCAAGCGGCGAGAGGGCGCCGATGATCAGCGCCTCGCGGAGGCGGACGTTGCCGTAGCCGTGCTGGCGGTAGGCGCCGACGATCGCGACGACGACGATCATCAGCAGCGAGGTCGACTCCCCCTCGACCTGGCTGAGGCCGATGAAGACAGTGAGGGCGGGGACGAAGAGGACGCCGCCGCCGACGCCGACGAGGCCGCCGGTCATGCCGCCGGCGAGGCAGATCAGCACTGCGATGAACTCGTTCATCGCGTTTTCTCGTTCACGACAGAATCAGCTCCACCGCGATCGCGACCAGGAGCAGGGCGAAGAGGTAGGAGGCGGCGCGCTGGGGGATTCGCTGCTGGATCGCGGTGCCGAGAACGACGCCGACCGCGGCGGGGATCGAGAGCAGCAAGCCGGTAGCGACGTGGACGTTGCCGTATACGCCGCCCTGGGCGAGGGCACCGATCAGGCCGATGATCACGATCGCGGCGAGGCTGGTGCCGGTGGCGAGGCGCTCGCCGTAGCCGAACCAGAAGATCAGCAGCGGCACGATCACGGTGCCGCCGCCGACCCCGAAGAGGCCGCTGAAGATCCCGGCCACGGTGCCGATCGCCGCCAGCTTGAGGAGGGCATGGTCCGGGCTCGCGCTGGCGGACATCCCGCGATACTAAGAGCCGTGCCCCCCGACTCCGAGACCCCGGGCGCCCGCGGGGACTGGGCCGCTGCGCTGGCGCCGCTGCGCGAGCAGCCGCAGCGCGCGGCGATCCTCACCGACGTCGACGGGACGCTGGCGCCAATCGTCGAGCGGGCCGAGCAGGCGGCGGTGCCGGCGGCTGCGCGCGAGGTGCTGGCGGCGCTGAGCGAGCGCTACGCCCTGGTCGGCTGCATCTCCGGGCGGCGGGCGGAGGACGCGCGGCGGCTGGTAGGGCTCGACTCGCTCGCCTACGCCGGCAACCACGGCCTCGAGCTGCTGATGCCCGGCGAGGAGGCGCCGCGGCCTGACCCCTCGGTGGTGGGACGGGAGAGCGAAGCGGCGGACTTTCTCGCCTCGGTCGACCGGTCTCGCCTGGACGCGGTAGGACTGCGGCAGGAGGACAAGGGGCCGATCCAGGCGCTGCACTGGCGCGGCAGCGCCGACGAGGCGCGGGCCGAGAGCTGCGCCCACGAGATCGCCAACGAGGCCGGGCGCGCGGGGCTCGAACCGCGCTGGGGGCGCAAGGTGCTGGAGCTGCGCCCGGTCGGTGGTGGCGGCAAGGACGGCGCCGTCGCCTCCCTGCTCGCCGACCAGCGCCTCGACCGCGCCACCTACGCCGGCGACGACCGCACCGACCTCGACGCCTTCCGCCGCCTGCGCGAGCTGAGCGAGGAGGGACGGCTGAGCGCAGCCGTCTGCGTCGGGGTGCTGTCTCCCGAGGGCCCGCCCGAGCTGGCCGAAGAGTGCGACGCGACCGTCGACGGCCTCGACGGCTGGCTCGAGATCCTCGGTTGGCTGGCAACCTGATGCCGGCGCATCCGAACTGCATCAAATTCTCCACCTGCCAGAGGGAAAATTTGATGCAGTTCGGCGTCTAGCCATGCCTTACACCGACCTGCTCCGCGCCAGCGTCTTCATCACCGCCGCCGAGGCGACCGCGCTCGGGGCGATCACCGCGCTCGCCGCCAATCGCGAAGGCGACACCCGGATCGCGGTGATCGCCGCGGCCTGGTGGCTGGTGGCGCTGGCGATCGGCGTCTACCTCGGCCGCCCGCAGCGCGCCGCCGACGACGTCCGCGACGCTCTCGCCCGCGCCCGCACCGCCACTTCGCTGCCGGACCAGAGCCCCGGCCGGATCGTCATCACCCGCCTCTGGCCGATCGCCTTCACCGCGATCGCCGCCGGCGTCATCGGCATCTTCTTCCCCGGCGTCGCCGCCGTCGGCGCCGGCTACGCGCTGATCGTCTCCCTCGCCTGGCACACCCGCGAGGCTGCCGTGCTCGGGGTCGAGAGCCGCGACGGAGTCAAGTTCTACGTCGTCCCGACCAACGCCCTGCGCCCGATCGAGCTGGTGCGGACGCCGGGGCTGCGTGGCGACCGCCTCGGCGCGACCTAGCCTCTAGAAGAGGCAGGCGTGCAGACCCCAGACGTAGGCCTGTTTGCCGGCGCCGGCGAGCGGACGGGAGCTGATCGGCGCGTCGGGATGCGCTTCGGCTTCCTTCAGCTCTTTCTGCAGCCTGCTGACAAAGCTGTTGTAGTCGTAGGCGTCCGCCTGCGACGGTTCCAGCGCTTCGAGTTGGCTCGTGATCCGGCGGAAGGCCGGGAGCACCACCTTCAGCGGCAGCTTCGAGCTTTCCCAGTCGGGAGCAGAGGATGGCGGCGTCGGCGCCGCTTCGCCGGCGGCTTTGTGCATTGCCACATCCGCCTGTTCCAGGCCCTTTTTGCAGACGATCGAGGCGTGGAAGACGAAGTTGTATTTCTTCACGTTCCGCGGCTTCGCCTTCACATCGGCGGCGGTCGAGCCCGAGTCGCCTCCGCCGCAGCCGACTACCACGCCGATCACGAAGATCGCCACTCCCACCACTCCCGCCTTCAGCACCCGGATCATCGGCGGTTTTCAAGCTACTAAAGAAACCTCGCGCGGTAACCGATCGCTACTTCTTCATCAGCTTCTTGAATCTGCTCCAGCTGCGGGTGTTGGCGACGTCGTCGGCGGTCAGCCAGGCGCGGCGGGCGGTGGCGATGGCGTAGGCCATGTTGTCGAGGGTCTCGACCCCGTGGGCATCGGTGTTGAGGACGATCTTGACGCCGGCTTCCGCGGCGAGGCGGGCGTGGAGGTCGGAGAGGTCGCGGCGGTTGGGGTTGCCGTTGATCTCGATCATCGTCCCGTGCTCGGCCGCGGCGGCGGCGATCGCCTCGATGTCGACGCCATAGGGCTCGCGGCGCCCGATCAGCCGCCCGGTCAGGTGGCCAATGCAGTCGACGTTCGGGTTCGCGATCGCGGTGAGCACGCGCTCGTTCATCTGCTTTTCCGGCACCGAGAAGGCGGTGTGGACGCTGGCGACCACCCAGTCAAGGGCAGCGACGAGGTCGTCGGGGTAGTCGAGCGTGCCGTCGAGGCCGATGTTGATCTCCGAGCCGACCAGGAGGCGGAACTTCTTGCTGGCGTGAGCCTCATTCCAGGCGCGGACCTCCTCGATCCGCTCCCAGAGGCGCTCGGCGGTGACGTGGTCGCCGAAGCCGTGGCTGGCCGAGTGGTCGGTGATCGCCAAGTACTCGTAGCCCCGATCGCGCGCCGCTTCTGCCATCTCCTCGAGGCTGTTGCGGCCGTCGGAGAGGGTGGTGTGGGAGTGCAGGTCGCCCTTGATGTCGCCGAGCTCGATCAGCTGCGGCAGCTTGCCTTCGCGGGCCGCCTTCAGCTCGCCGCGGCCCTCGCGCAGCTCCGGCTCGATGTACTCGTAGCCGAGGCGCTCGTAGACCTCGGCCTCGGTCGCGCAGTGGGTGACGTCGCCGCTCTCGGTGTCGGTGACGCCGTGCTCGGAGACCGAGAGGCCGCGGCCGACCGCCTCTTCGCGCAGCTGCACGTTGTGGGCCTTGGAGCCGGTGAAGTGCTGGAGCAGGTTGCCGAAGTTGGCGGGCGGGACGATCCGCAGGTCGACCGAGATGCCGTTGTGGGTCTGGGCGCGGACGCCGTTCGGCCCGGGCGAGCCGGCGGCGGCGATCAGCGGGTGCTCGGCCAGGTGCTGGGCGAGCGCGGCCGGCTCCTCGGCGGTGGCGATGATGTCGATGTCCTTGCAGGTCTCGCCCCAGCGGCGGAGCGAGCCGGCGACCTCGACCTTGTCGGCGGCCGGGTGCTCGCGCAGCGCCGCTGCCAGCTCCTCAGCGATCGGCTTCACCTTCGAGAGCAGCAGACGGCCCGGTCCCTCGCCCGGCTCACCGAGGCGCTCGAGCGAGGCGAGGATGTTCTCCTCTGCCTTCGGGCCGAGGCCTTTGACGTGGCGGACCTGTTCGGACTCCGCCGCGGCTTTGAGGTCGTCCATCGAGGAGATTTCCAGCTCCTCGAAGAGGCGGCGCGCAGTTTTCGGGCCGACGCCGGGGACGCGGGTGACCTCGATCAGGGTCGGCGGGAACTTCGCCTTCAGCTTCACCGCCGCCGGGATCTCGCCGGTCTCCAGCAGCGCGTCGATCTTTTCCGCCAGCGTCTTGCCGACGCCGGGGACCTCGGTCGCCCTCCCCTGCGCCGCCAGCTCGGCGACCGCGACCGGGCTCTCGCGGATCGCCTTGGCGGCCGTGCTGTAGGCGAGGACGCGGTATTTGACCGCCCCGTCGAGCTCGTAGAGGATCCCCAGCTCTTCCAGGGCGGCGGCGATCTCGGCGTTCGTCATCTGCCAAGGAATACCATCGTCGCGAAGACGGGTAGGGAGAGCAAGCGGGCTTTGGCGGGGTTGCGCAGGGCCGCTATACTTTCTGAAGTATTGAGAGCAACTACACGACCGGGAGACGGACAGTGACTGGCAAATTGACCGACGTGACCGATGCGACCTTCAAATCGGACGTGCTCGAGGCCGAGGGGCCCGTGCTCGTCGACTTCTGGGCGCCCTGGTGCGGTCCCTGCCGCGTCGTCCATCCGGTCCTCGAGGAGATCGACTCCGAGCGCGACGACCTCAAGATCGTCTCGATCAACGTCGACGAGAACCAGCAGACGGCGGCCCAGTACGAAGTCCTCTCGATCCCGACGATGATCCTCTTCAAGGACGGGGCGATCGCGAAGAAAGTCGTCGGGGCGATGCCAAAGCGCCGCCTCGAGGCCGAGCTGGAGCCGGCGCTCGCCTAGCGGCGCCGCCCCCCGGCTCACCAAACCGATGCCGTTCGTTCAAGTCCACTGGTACGAGGGCCGCTCCGACGAGCAGAAGGCGAAGATCGCCAAGCGGATCGAAGCGGCCCTGATCGAGGTCGCCGGCGTCTCGCCGGATCACTGCTGGGTGAAGTTCTCCGACTCGAAGAAGTCGGACTTCATCATCGGCGAGAAGCCTCAGGACTAGGCAGCTGAAGGTCGGCCCACCTCGACCGTAACCGAACGGTCGGGAGCCTCCAGACCCGCTCGCGCGGCAGCGAGCAAAGCCTGGCCGTCGAGTCCGAACCGCTCGGCCGCAAGCCGTAGTTGGTCGAGCTTGCCTCTTGGAGACAGGAGCTCGACGTTCACGGGCCGGCCGGCGCTCATTGCCACGGTGCAAGAGGTTCCCTCAACCTCCTCGCCGAAATCCCACCGATCGACCTCGACTAGGTCGATCGAAAGCGCATCTGCCTCGCTGTCGTAATCCACCCTCATCCGTGCCTCCTCGGATGCACGCTCACAATCAAGTTTGGATCGTCATCAGGAACGATGACCCGGATCCACTGACCTTCGATCTGTCCAAGATAACGCCACTTCGAATCGTCCTCTCGCTCTTTTCGCAGAGGATTAGCAACGATGAATTCAGCGTCGGCGCGGCTCAGCTGGTACAGCTTCAGACGATTCTTCGCGTGTTTGGTGAATCGCACGCCCTGCTAAGGGCGTGTCCGATCTTTCTCTCCCCCTCTAAGCCCGAGAAACGCCGATGCTGAGGTCGCGGCCGTCGATCTTGGCCTCGGCGCCGTTGGCGCTGCCGTCATAGGAGACGGTCGTGGCTAGGACCTCGTTGGCCAGGTAGTCCTGGTGGGCTTGGGCCGCGTTGATTAGGTCTTCGTCGCCCGTGAGGGTGAGGGCGATGCGGTCGGTGATCTCGAGGCCGGCGTCTTTGCGGGCGATCTGGACGGCGTGGACGATCTCGCGGGCGAGGCCCTCGCGGCGGAGCTCGTCGTCGAGCTCTAGTTGGAGGGCGACGGCGTGGCCGGCCTCGGCCTCGACCTCGTAGCCCTCGAGGGGCTGCAGGGCGAGGGTGACGTCCTCGGCGGTGAGGGTGTGGTCTTGGCCGTCGATGCTGATCCCGATCTCGCCGCCTTCGGCGAGGACGGCGGCGACGTGGGCGGCGTCGAGGGCCTCGACCGCGGCGGCGACCTGCGGCATCTTCTTGCCGAAGCGGGGGCCGAGGGCGCGGTAGTTGGGCTTGGCGCTGTAGGAGACGAGCTCGGACTCGTCGCTGACGAAGTCGAGCTCCTTGACGTTGAGCTCGGCGGTGACGAGGGCGGCGCGGGCTTCGATCGCGGCGCGCTCGGCCTCGTTGGCGACGATCACGGCGCGGCGCAGCGGCTGGCGCACCTTCGCCTTCGCCTGGGCGCGGGCGGCGCGGCCGAGCTCGACCGTCAGCCGGACCGCCTCCATCCCCTGCTCGAGGTCGGGGTCGGCGAGCCCCTCGTCGACGGCGGGGAAGTCGCGCAGGTGGACCGAAGGCGCAGCGTCCTCTCCCGCGAGGTTGCGGTGGATCTCGTCGGCGAGGAAGGGGGTGAACGGGGCCAGCATCGCCGTCGTCTCCAGTAGGCAGTGCCGCAGCGTCGCGAAGGCGGCGCGGTCGCCATCCCAGAAGCGGCGGCGGCTCAGCCGCACGTACCAGTTGGAGAGCTCCTCGACGAACTCGGCGATCGCCCGCCCGGCGGACGTGCAGTCGTAGGCGTCCATCCGCTCGCGCACGGTCGCGGTCGTCGCCTGCAGGCGCGAGAGCGCCCAGCGGTCGAGGTCGTTCAGCTCGTTGCGTGGTTCCTTAGTCGTGTCAGAGCCGACAAAGGAACCACGGAAATCCTCGGGACCCAGGTTCTCCGCGTTCGCGTAGAGGACCCAGAACGAGTAGGTGTTCCAGAGGGTCAGCAGGAACTGGCGGACCGACTCGCCGACGGTGTCGACGCTGAAGCGGTAGCCGGCCCAGGGCTGTTGGGCGCTCAGGTAGTACCAGCGGAAGGCGTCGGCGCCGTGGGCGTCGAGCACGTCCCAGGGGTCGACGACGTTGCCGCGGCTCTTCGACATCTTCTGGCCCTCGGGGTCGAGAATCAGCCCGAGGCAGACGCAGTTCTTGTAGCTGGAGGTGTCGAATAGCAGGGTCGACTCGGCGAGCAGGGTGTAGAACCAGCCGCGGGTCTGGTCCTGGGCCTCGCAGATGTAGTCGGCGGGGAAGCGCTCCTCGAACTCCTCCTTGCCCTCGAACGGATAGTGGAACTGGGCGAAGGGCATCGCGCCGCTGTCGTACCAGGTGTCGATCACCGAGAGGACGCGGCGCATCTCGCCGCCGCAGCGCTCGCAGTCGAGGGAGACGCCGTCGATATAGGGACGGTGCAGATCCTCGGGCACGGTACCGCGCGCCCGCCCGCGCAGGTCCGCGACCGAGCCGGCGCAGAAGCGCTCGTCGCAGCCCTCCGCCGTGCACTCCCAAATCGGCAGCGGCGTCCCCCAGTAGCGGTCGCGCGAGAGCGCCCAGTCGACGTTGTTCTCCAGCCATTTGCCGAAGCGGCCGTGCTTGACGTGCTCGGGGTGCCAGCCGATCTCCTCGTTGTTGGCGAGCAAGCTCTCCCGCGCCTGCGAGGTGGCGATGTACCAGCTCGACTTCGCGTAGTAGAGGAGCGGCGTGCCGCAACGCCAGCAGTGCGGGTAGCTGTGCTCGTAGACCTGCTCGCGGAAGAGGAGGCCGCGCGAGTCGAGGTCGGCGATCAGGGCTTTGGTGATCTCGGCGTCCTTGACGAACTGGCCCTCGAAGCCGCTGACGCGGGAGGTGAACCTGCCGTCGAGATCGACCGGGTTGTAGAGGGTGCCGGCGTCGGTCGGATCGAAGATGCCGTTCTCGGCCGCGACCTTGTAGTCGTCCTCGCCGAAGGCGGGGGCGATGTGGACGAGCCCGGTGCCGTCCTCGGTGGTGACGAAGTCGCCGGCGAGAATGCAGAAGGCGTTGGCCGGGCCGTCGTCGGCGAGGGCGAAGACCGGCCCCTTGTATTGACGGCCGACTAGGTCGGAGCCCGGGAAGCGGTCGGCGATCTCCGCCTCCTCACCCAGCACCTTCTCGACCAGCGGCTCGGCGAGGATGACGGTCTCGTCACCGGTCCGCGCTCGAACGTAGGTCATCTCCGGCGCCACCGCGACGGCGACGTTGCCGGGAAGGGTCCAAGGGGTCGTCGTCCAGACCAGCAGCGATTCGCCGCTCTCGCTCCCGTCCTCCCCCAGCAATGGGAAGCGCACATATATGGACGGATCCTTGACGTCCTCATAACCCAGCGCCACCTCGTGCGAGGAGAGCGCGGTCCCGCAGCGCGGGCAGTACGGCACCACCTTGTGGCCCTCGTAGAGACGGCCGTCGTCCCAGAGCTTGCGCAGGGACCACCAGACCGACTCGATGTAGTCGTCCTCGAGGGTGACATAGGGGTCGTCGAGGTCGATCCAGAAGCCGATCCGCTCGGTCAGCTTGTTCCACTCCTCGACGTACTCGAAGACCGAGGTGCGGCAGCGCTGGTTGAACTCGGCGATCCCGAACTCCTCGATCTCCTGCTTGGAGGAGATCCCGAGCTGCTTTTCGACCTCGAGCTCGACCGGCAGGCCGTGGCAGTCCCAGCCCGCCTTCCGCGGCACCCGGAACCCGCACATCGTCTTGTAGCGGGGGTAGACGTCCTTGAAGACGCGGGCGAGGACGTGGTGGGAGCCGGGGCGCCCGTTCGCCGTCGGCGGGCCCTCGTAGAAGCTCCAGACCGGCGCCCCCTCGCGCTGAGCGAGCGAGCGCTCGAAAACCCCCTCCTCGCGCCAGCGCGCGAGCATCCGCTCCTCCAGCTCGGGGAAGGACTGCTTCGGGTCGACGGGCGCGAATCCGGGCATGAAGCTGAGGATTCTAAGAGCGCGCACTTTGCGGACGCGGCGGGGTGCAACCCACTAGGGTGCGAAACCAATGGATCGCTACGACCTCAACGGCAAAGTCGCGCTGGTCACCGGCGCCGCCCGCGGCATCGGCTTCGAGACCGCGCGGCAGATGCACCTGCGCGGCGCCACCGTGGCCGTCCTCGACCTCAGTGCCGAGGAGGCGCGCGAGGCGGCGGAGCGGATCGGGCCGCGGGCGATCGGGCTCGGCGGCGACGTCACCGACCAGAGCGCGATGATGAACGCGGTCGCCCAGATCGTCGAAGAGTTCGGCGGCCTCGACATCGCCGTCGCCAACGCCGGGATCGCGCAGAAGCAGTTCGCAACCGTGCGCGGGATCTCCGGCGAGGAATGGGAGCGGGTCTTCGAGGTCGACCTGCTCGGGGTCTGGCGGACGGTGCGGGCGGCGCTGCCGCAGATCGTCGAGCGCCAGGGTCAGATGATCGTCGTCTCCTCCGTCTATGCCTTCGCCAACGGTTTCGGCAACACGCCCTACGCGGTCGCCAAGGCCGGGGTCGAGTCGCTCGGGCGGGCGCTGCGGGTGGAGCTGAAACCGCACGGCGCCAGCGCCAGCGTCGCCTACTTCGGCTGGGTCGACACGAAACTCGTCCAGGACGCCTTCTCCCAGGACACCTCGCCGCGAGTGGAAAAACTGAGCCCGAAATGGCTGATGAAACGGATCAGCCCCGAAGAGGCCGGCGCCGGCCTGGTGCGCGGGATCGAAGAACAGGCGCCGCGGATCTTCGTCCCCAAGTGGTGGCGCTACGTCTCCGCCTTCCGCGGCCTGCTCAACCCGCTGCTCGACAAGCGGATGGAGAGCGAACCGAAATACGCCGAGCTGGTCCGCGACATCGACGCCGAAAGCGTCGACCTCGCCAAAAGCTCAAGCGCGAGTTAGCCGCTCCAGCAGGATCAGCGGCGACTCGTAGGTCTCGCCGGTGGCGCGAGTCATCGCGATCTCGCAGGTGCGGTTGCTGGAGAGATAGGCGTCGAAGCGCCGGCCGTCGAGCTGTTCGGCGTGGGGGCGGGTGGCCGAGGCGGTGAGCTCGGGGTGGGTAATCCCCCGATCGCCAGCGAACCCGCAGCAGGTGGCCGAGGGTGCGACGTAGACCTCGTTGGCCAACGCCTCGGCGAGAGCTTTGAGCGGATGCGCGAGCCCCATCCGCCGCGTCGCGCAGGTCGGGTGAGCAGTAGCGGAGCCGACCTTCTTCCGGATCTCGAGCTGAGGCAGCAACCGCAAGGCCCAAGCAACCGAATCGACGATCTCCATCCGCCCAAGTCGCTCCGAGTTCTCCTCCGAGAGCACCCCCTCAGCGGGATCGGCGATCGCGCCCGTGCAGGAGGCCGCATCGATTACCACCGGCAGCTTGCCTTCCTCGCTCCACCGCCAGAGGCGTTCCGCCATCTCATTCGCCTTATGCCGATGCGCGGCATCGAAACCTTTCGAGCTCCAAGGCAACCCACAGCAGCTCCCCTCCACCTCGTCGGGAACGGCAACCGGCATCCCAGCCCGAGCAGAGACCTCGACCAACGCCTCGATCGGATTACCGCCAAGGATGCGGTTGGTGCAGCTAGGCACGTACACCGCCACGGCCTCGCCTGGAGGAGGGGGTGACCCTCTCCCGACCCTCCCCGCTGTTGTCGGGAGAGGGTCACCCCCTCCTCCCCCAGCGGCTCCGGGCAGTGCCTTCCCTCTCTTGGTACGCCGCACCAACGGCCCAGCGATCTTCAACCCAGCGCGAGACGCCTTCTCGACCGCCCCCCATCGCTTGGCGGTCGCCAACGCCGCCCGTTCCGCCCGCTCCCCATGCTGTGCCACCCGCAGCTCCTTGACCATCCGCCCCGTATCGATCCCCAGCGGGCACGCGAGCTGGCAGGACCCGTCGGTCGCGCAGGTCTCGACCGCGTCGTACTCGTACTCCTCCAGCAACGCCCGCTGCACCGGCGACCCCGCGGGCTGGCGCGCCATCTCGCGGCGCAGGACGATCCGTTGGCGCGGCGTCGTGGTCAGATTGCGGCTGGGGCAGACCGGCTCGCAGAAGCCGCACTCGACGCAGGTGCTCGCGCCGCCCCAGTCCTCGATCGCCGGCGTCGTTTTCAGGTTGCGCAGGTGGACGCCGGGGTCGCGGCTGAGGACTACGCCGGGCGAGAGGACGCCGTCGGGGTCGGCGAGCCGCTTCAGCCGCCACATCAGCTCGGTCGCCTTCTCCCCCCACTCGCGCTCTACATAAGGGGCCATGTTGACCCCGGTCCCGTGCTCGGCCTTCAGCGAGCCGTCGTACTTCTCGACGATCAGCTCGACGAGGCCACCCATGAAGGCCTCGTAGCGCTCGAGGTCCTCCTGCTTGGCGAAATCCGGGGTTAGCATGAAGTGGAGGTTCCCGGCCGAGGCGTGGCCGGCGACGCCGGGGAGAAAACCGTGCTGGCCGAGCAGCGCCTGCAGGTCCTTGGCGCCTTCGGCGATCCGCTCGGGCGGGACGCAGACGTCCTCGACGATCAGCGCCGTCCCCTCCGGGCGGACCCGCCCGATCAGCCCGTGCAGCCCCTCGCGGACCCGCCAGGCGAGCTCGATCTCCTCGAGGTCCTGAGTGAAGACGATCGGCCGGATCAGCTCGTGGGAGCCGAGGATCGCTTCGGCGCGGAGGACCTGGGCGGCGAGGTCGCCCAGGTCGTGGCCGCCGAACTCGACCAGGAGGACGGCGGACTCGGGCGGCAGCTCTTTCCACTCCTGCGGCGCCCCGACCATGTTCCAGGCGGCGGTGATCAGCGCCGGGGCGACCATCAGCTCGACCGCGGTGGCGCCGGAGGCGACCAGGTCGGGGACCGGGGCGATCGCCTCCTCGACGCCGGGGAAGTGGACCCAGGCGGTGGTCGTCACCGGCGGCACCGGCAACGTCTCGAAGACGACCTCGGCGATGAAGGCGAGCGTGCCCTCCGAGCCGACCAGCAGGCGGCGGAAGATCTCCAGCGGCTCGTCGGCGTCGAGGAAGGCGCAGAGGCGGTAGCCGGTCGTGTTCTTGATCGCGAACTTGCGGCGGATGCGGTCGGCGAGCTCGGGGTCGGCGCGGATCTCGTCGCGGATCGCTTCCAGGCCGGCGGCGAGCTCGGGCTCGGCGGCGGCGAATGCCTCCGCGGCGCCGGGCGCGCCGGTGTCGATCTTCGTCCCCGAGGGGAGAACGAAGGTCAGCTCGCGCACCGTCGAGTAGGAGTCCTTGGTGACGCCGCAGCGCATCCCGCCGGAGTTGTTGGCGACGACGCCGCCGACCGTGCAGACGTCGGTGCTGGCCGGGTCGGGGCCGAGCTTGCGCCCCTGCGGGGCGAGGACGCGGTTGGCGTGGCCGAGGATCGTCCCCGGCTTCACCCGAGCGCGGGCACCGTCCTCCTCGACCCGGACGCCGCCGAAGTTCTTGCGCACGTCGACGAGGATGCCCTCGCTCTGGCCCTGGCCGTTGAGGCTGGTGCCGCCGGCGCGGAAAGTGACGGGGATGCCGCGCTCGCGGCCGAACCGCAGCGCCTTAGCAACGTCGTCGGCGTCGCGCGCCTCGACCACGGCGCGGGGGAAGTGGCGGTAGGGGCTGGCATCGGAGGCGTAGGCGACGAGGTCGCTGACCCGGTGGAGGACCCGGTCGGCGCCGAGCAGCTGCTCGAGGTCGCGGCGCAGCGCCTGGTCGACCCCGGTGGCAAGCGAGTCCGGCGCGCGATCGTCAACCGGCTGGCTCGGCGGCGGCTGGACCGAAGGACGAGGGCGCTGCAGCAGGGCCATGACGTCAGCCTAGGCGAGCGCCCAACTCGTGGTTCCTTATTCGTCCTATAGGTGCAAAAGGAACCACAACTTAGAAGAGGGACATCCCCGGGGCGACCGGGACTTCGACCAGCTCCGGCTGCGAGGAGGCGAGGGCGGTGCTCAAGGCACCGGCGACTTCGTCGCGATCCTTCGCCCGGTGCGCCTTGACCCCGTAGCCCTCGGCGACGCTGGCGACGTCGAGCTTCGGCAGGTCGAGGCCCGGCGCCGCGTTCACCTGCTCGACTTCGGCGAACCACTTGAGGATCGCGTACTCCTCGTTGCGGAGGACGAGGAAGGTGACCGGCGCGTTATAGGCGACGGCGCTCCAGAAGGCGGTGATCGCGTACTGGGCCGAGCCCTCGCCGAGCACGCAGACGACCGGGCGGTCGGGCTGCGCCAGCTGCACCCCGACCGAGGCCGCGAGGCCGAAGCCGAGGCCGCCGCCGGCGCTGAAGTAGTAGCTGCCGGGGCGGGAGATGCGGAGCTGGTTGCGCAGCGCCAGGGTGCTGGAGGGGGACTCGAGGACGACGATCGCGTCCTCGGGCATCGCCTCGGCGAGGGCGCTGTGGACGGTCGAAGCGTTGAGCGGGTCCTCGGCGGGGATTTCCCCCGGGCCCTGGTTCGGCTCGGGCGCCGGGCGCGAGGACTCCGGCACCTGCTCCAGCAGCGCCGCGAGGGTGAGGGCGACGTCGGCGACGATCGCGTCGCCCATCGGCGCCCGCACCGCCTCGTCGGGGTCGCTGGTGATCGCGACCAGGCGAGCGCCCTCGGGCAGCAGCGGTCCCGGGATGTGCGGGTAGTAGGGGAAGACGGAGCTGCCGGCGACGAGGATCAGGTCGTGGCCCTCGAGCGTCTGCCCGACCGGGCCGATCGCCGGCGGCAGGACGCCGCGGAAGTTGGGATGGCCCTCGGGGAAGCCGAGGCGGTTGCCGCCGGTGGCGGGCGACGCCCAGACCGGCAGACGCTGGCGCTCGGCGAGGGCGATCGCGGTGTCCCAGGCTCCGGCGGCGTCGATGTCGGGGCCGGCGACGAGGACCGGGTTCTGGGCGGCATCGAGGCGTTCGGCGAGCGCCCGCACCGCCTCAGGGTCGGCGACGGCGCGTCCGGTCACCTGGCGCTGGATCGCCGCGCGGGCGTCGGCCTCGTCGACCTCGGCGTACCAGTCGTCCATCGGCAGCGAGACGAAGACCGGGCCGCGCGGCGCCAGGCCGGCGAGGTGGGCGCCGTGGGCGAGCGCCAGCGGCACGTCCTCGGCCCGCGGCGGCTCATAGGACCACTTGACCAGCGGGTGCGGCATCCGCGTCGCGTCGCGGTTGGTCAGGTTCGCCTGCAGGGTGATCTGGGCGCGCGCCTGCTGGCCAGCGGTGATCAGCAGCGGCGAGTGGTTGGCCTGGGCGTTGAAGATCGCCCCCATCGCGTTGCCGACGCCCGGCGCGGTGTGGAGGTTGACGACGGTGGTCTTGCCGGAGGCCTGGGCGAAGCCGTCAGCCATCCCGACCACGACCGCCTCCTGCAGGCCGAGCACGTAGCGGAAGTCGCCCGGGAAGTCGGCCAGCATCGGCAGCTCGGTCGAGCCCGGGTTGCCGAACATCGTCGTCATCCCATGGGCGCGGAAGAGGTCGAACGTCGCTTCGCGGACCGTCGGCACGAAGCGAACCCTATCTGGCCAGCTGGCCAGGGGCAGCGAGTCCGAACTGCATCAAATTCTCTCTCTACTAGATGGAAAATTTGATGCAGTTCGCGTTCTCGCAGCAGGACTTAAGGGGCACGCGTCGTAGCGCCGATAACTCCGGGGTGAGCCACCGTCCTCTCGCCCATGCCTGGGCGCGCGCAATCGCGGTCTTCGCCCTCTCCCTGGCGCCCCTCTTCATCGTCTGCGCCTACTCGCAGGCGTCCCCGATCCCGGCGACGAGGCTGCTCTACGCGACCGGCAAGATCGTCCCGATCCCGGCCTCGATCCCGCATGAAGAAGGCGACATGGTCGACAAGCGGATCCTCCCCGACCTGCGCTGGATCGCCAAGCGCTACCCGATCTTCGTCACCGACGGCTACTCCGGCCCCCTGCCGAGCGGCGAACACGCCGGCTGCAACCGTTGCCACACCCGCGGCTCCGACCACTACAACGGGCTCGCGGTCGACCTCGTGCCGCTTAACGGCGACGGCAAATGCGACTCGACCTGGACCGCGATCACCCGCCTCGCCCAGTGGGCCGAGCCGGCGCAGAACAAACCGCGACCGCCCTTCCGCTGGGTTGGCTACGACGGCGACGCCGGCCACGGCTGCGGCAACCACCTCCACCTCTCCTGGAACCACGCCGTCGCCCCCGAATACACGCTCGCCCAGTGGGTCGAAGTCTTCTCCGTCAGCTTCAAGGGCGTGCAACCGACCGCGCCGCCCAAACCGACGAAGCCGCCCGAGCCGCCGCCCCCGCCCCGCCCCTCCGGCGGCGTCGCCCAAGCCTCCTTCGGCGGCCTCTCCCCCCGCGTCGACTAACCGAACTGCATCAAATTCTCCTGCCAGCAGAGGGAGAATTTGATGCAGTTCGGGCGAGGTGGCGGGGTCCATAGGATGCGGCGATGCGTTTCGCTGCTGCTGCCGTCCTGCTCGCCGCGCTCGTCCTTGCCGTTAGTGCCTTCGGGGCGATCGGCTGTGGGAGCCAGGACGATTCGACGCCGGTCGCCTGCCTCGAAGGGGCAGCGGCTTACGAAGAGGCGCTACGGAAGGCGCCGGGGGAGGTGCTGCTTGGGGGTGAGACTCCGATCAGCGACTGCCTAGCGGAGAACCAGAAGGCGGGCGACCTCGCCCGGGTCGGCGAAGCGATGCTCGCGACGGCGACGGCGCTGAGCGCGCAGGCGCGCCAGGAAGATGGCGGCGATGCGGCCGTCCAGCTCGGCTACCTGATCGGCGCCGCCGAACGCGGCGCCTCGAGCAGTGAAGGCATCCACTCCGACCTCGTCCGGCGCCTCACCGTCGCCGCCCGCTACGCCCCGGGCGGCCAGCCTCTCTCCCCCGCGTTCATGCGCGCATACAAAGCTGGATACGCTGCCGGCCGAGAAAACGGATGAACTTAGAACGGCTCCGAAAACCAAGCAGATCAAGGACGCAGGGAGCGTGGCGTGCTCTGCACGCGAGCGACCGAGGACGCCGATATGCGCCGGTTTGCAGGGGCCGCCTACGAGGAGATCAATGACCGAGCAACTTTGGGGTGGCGAGACCACCAAAGCCGTTGACAACTTCCCCGTTTCCGGTGAGCGGGTGCCGGTGCCGGTGGTGCGCTGGCTGGGCCGGATCAAGGGCGCGGCCGCGGAGGCCAACGGCGCTTTGGGCAAACTCGACGGCGACCTCGCCGACCGCATCGCCGAGGCCGGCCGGGCGATCGCCGAGGGGGAGCACGACGACCAGTTCCCGGTCGATGTCTTCCAGACCGGCTCCGGGACCTCCTCGAACATGAACGCCAACGAGGTGATCGCCAACCTCGCCGGCGAGGGTGCCCACCCCAACGACCACGTCAACATGGGCCAGTCCTCCAACGACGTCTTCCCCTCCGCCGTGCACCTGGCGGCGCTCGATGAGGTCACGCACGACCTGCTGCCGGCGATGGGCGGGCTCGAGGGCGCCCTGGAAGGCAAGGCGCAGCAGTTCGCCGACGTCGTCAAGGCCGGCCGCACCCACCTGATGGACGCGGTCCCGGTCACCCTCGGCCAGGAGTTCGGCGGCTACGCGGCGCAGGTGCGGCTCGGCGTCCAGCGGGTCGAGGCGACGCTGCGGCGGGTCGGCCAGATCCCGCTCGGCGGCACCGCCACCGGCACCGGGCTGAACACGCACCCCGAGTTCGCCGCCAAGGTGCGGGAGAAGCTCGCCGCCGACACCGGCCTCGAGATCTCCGGGCCGCTCGACGCCTTCGAGGCGCAGGGCAACCGCGACGCGCTGGTCGAGCTTTCCGGCGCGCTGAAGGTCTACGCGGTCTCGCTCAACAAGATCGCCAACGACCTGGCGCTGATGGGCTCGGGCCCGCGGGCCGGCCTTGCCGAGATTCGCCTGCCCGAGTTACAGAAGGGCTCGTCGATCATGCCGGGCAAGGT
>Ga0157369_10000172_pt1 | contig 90979 bp, 82 predicted proteins | sample C25metaG_FD_113461 | JGI IMG/M metagenome (GOLD analysis project Ga0157369, IMG submission 113461) | Corn rhizosphere microbial communities from Kellogg Biological Station, Michigan, USA - C2-5 metaG | ecosystem: Host-associated > Plants > Roots > Rhizosphere > Soil | place: USA: Michigan... | reverse complement strand
CGCCTCCTGCATTTGCGGAAACGCGCGGACGAACTGCGCATAGAGCGGCAGCGCTTCCTCGTTGCGGCCGAGGCGCCGCAACGCCATCGCGCGATGCAGGGACAGTGCAGGGTGCTGCGGCGCCACCTTCAGCGCGGCGTCGAACGAGGCGAGTGCTTCGTCGAGTCGGCCCGACTCCAGCAGCGCCAGGCCCAGCGCGTTCCACGCCGGCACGGCCCGCGGCAGCAGTGCGTTACCGCGCCGCGCATGCTGCAGCGCTTCGTCGAGGCGTCCGAGCCGGCGCAGCGCGACGGAAAGATTGACCGCGATCTCGCCGTTGTCCGGTGCAGCGCGAACGAGCGGTTCGAGCAGTTCGGTGGCTTCGCGATCCCGCTGTTGCTGCAGCAGCAACGTTGCCAGCGGTCCAGCCGCGTGCATGTCACCGACGCGCAGCAATTCGCGGTAGCCGGCTTCGGCTTCCTGCATGCGACCGGCCTGCTGCAGGGCTTGCAGCGCGTTCAGACGTGGATTCGGACCGGCGCTGTTGCCGGTCCCGGGATTGTGTGCAGCCATGGACGAACTTGCTTGCGGGATCCGGGGGCGAAATATACATCGGCGCCTCGGGCGGGGGACCAGGGTACGTCGTCATGCATCGTATTTGGAGGCAATCGGCGCGTTTTTTCGCTGCCGACGCGCAGCTTTGCGCGACCACGCGCATGCAATCCGCCGACGACGGGAGTGTCCTGGCCCGTCCTTCGTTTCACCGATTGCCCAGACTTCTCATGTCCCGGGCGCCTCGCATGAGGTAGGCTGAAGTCGACCGGGCGATCGGAGTTGAAAATGCCGTCGAACGTACGCTTTGCCATCGTTACCGGCACGAGTTCCGGCCTCGGCGCCGCAATCGCGCAGGCCTTGCTCGCTGAACACTGGACCGTGATCGGAATGAGCCGCAGGATGCCGGTTTTTTCCGCACCCGGTTACCGGCACGTCGTGATCGACCTGGGCGACCTGGCGCGCCTGCGCGAAGTCGCGAACGAACTGGCGCCGATCGTGGCCGATCGGAAGTGGAGCCGCATCGGACTGGTCAACAACGCCGGCGCGATAGGTTCGATGCGCGGGCTCGAGCGAGCCGACCCGATCCGGATGGCATCAGTATTCGCCGTCAACGCCGTGGCGCCGATTTTCCTGTGCGGTTTGGTCGCCCGAACTGCGCCCGGCGCGACGCCGCTGCGCATCGTCAATGTGTCGACCGGCGCTGCCGTGCAGCCGATTCCGGGAATCGGCGACTATGGCAGCAGCAAGGCTGCGTTGCGCCTGGCCAGCATGACGCTGGCGGCCGAGCTCGGGTCGAACGAGCGTCCCGGCGGTGCGCGGCCGAACGCGGCGGTGCTCAGCTATGCGCCCGGTGTCGTCGACACGGCGATGCAGGAATCGGCTCGGGCCGGCGATCGGCCGTGGAACCGGTTGTTCGTCGACTTCCATGCGCAAGGCAGGCTCGTGCCGGCAGAAGCGCCGGCACGAGAGGTGGTCGAGTTTCTTTCCGGCGATGGCGAGCAGCCTTTCCTGGAGCGCCGCTTCGGCGAGCGCTGAACCGCGCCAGGCGCCGCGCGAATCCCGCTCTTGCGATCCGGCCAGCCGAAGCGCGCCGCTTCGCCGCGTTCATCGCGTCGATTTCGTCGCTGCGATCTACTTCTTCAGGGCCGTTGCCGCGTCGAGCATTTCCTGCACATGCTTGTCGGGGCTCAACGACGAATAGGCCGACGCGATCGATCCGGATGGCGTGATCAGATAGGACGTGCGGTCTGACCAGCCCGGTTTCTGCACCAGCAGCGAGTCGTACTGTTTTGCGATCTTCGCATCGGTATCGGCGGCCACCGGGAACTTGCCGCCGCAGTGCTCGGTTTCCTTCGAGAAGTCGGCGAGCTGGTCGATGTTGCCGGCGGTGACGCCAATCACGGAGGTGTTCTGCGCCTTGAACTTGTCGACAGCCTCGGAAAACAGGTGTGCCTCGATGTTGCAGCCCGTGGTATGTGCCGCCGGGAAGAAGTAGACGACGACCGGACCTTTCTTCAGCGCGTCGGCCAGATTGAACGTGAACGGTTTGCCGGCGAGGTAGGCCGGCGCGCTGAAGTCAGGCGCCTTGTCGCCGACCTTCAGGGCGGCGAACGAGGCCGACGTGAGCGAGAGCGCGCCCGCGACGCCGGCGACGGCAAGCTTGAGCAGGTGTTTCACGGTGATTTCTCCGGTGGCAAGTGGAGCTTGATCTTGACACCTTCTGCCGAAAAACGCCGTGAGGGCAGGGGCAAGAAGGCGCCGACACAACAGCAAATGTGCACGCAAACCATTCAATTCGCCGCCCCGGGAGCAGGTATCACGAGCTTGCCGTCGCTTTCGGCGACGAATACTTCGCTCGAACTGCTCGACGAACCGTTGGCATCCCTGGTTTCGGTCTTGATGACGAGCTTCCTGGTCGGCGGCAGCGTGAACTTCATCGGTTTGCCGTTCGGACCGGGGCCGCCCTTGGCGCGCTCCTTGTCCGTGGCGTCGAGGTCGGCGAGCTGGATCGACGTGATCTTGCCGCCCAAGTCGCCCGTCATCATCATCTTGTAGAACTCCAGCGCCTGCGGATCGGCGCCCTTGGTGTAGAGAAATCCGGTCAGCGTCTTCGCGTCCTTCGCTTCGTACGCCTTCCTGTAGGCGTCGACAAAGGCTTTCTCCTGCGCCGGGGTGGCGCAGAATCCCGCCACGGGGACGATCGCAAGCAACATCGACGAAAAGGCCTTCTTCACGACGATCTCCTTCAAATTCGTTGAACGGGGCCGGCGCGTACCGGCCATGGCGGTTCCGCGTGCCGGCTTGCTCCACATTAAACCCAAAACCACGCAAGTGCACCTGGCGATTGGGGCATTCGATCGCGTGCTATTGCGCCGGCAGGGCGGGAGCGTGCCGGCATGAACGTGATCGGGCGGAAGAGACATGCTGGCTGTGATTGGAGTACCTTGAAGGCGGGGAGTACGGCAGTTCCTTCAACTGGGGAGTCGACATGAAATTCTTGATCCTGTTCGCGCTGGGTGCGCTCGTGTTCGGCGGCACGGCGTTCGCCGCGACGAATTGTCCGTTGATCGACATTGCACTGTTGAACAAGGGGCTGCCGGAAGGCGCGCCGTGGCGCGTCATGTCGGGCGGGCAGGGCGAGTGCAGCTTCACGGCAAAGGATACGAGCGTGAGCTTCGGCTTCTCGCACATGGTGGCGGAGTCGACGCAAAAGGCCACTGAATCGGCGTCGTCGATGAAGGACGCGGTCACGCCGACCAGCCGCGTGGAACCGCTGCCGGCGCTCGGCGAATACGGCATCGGCTACACCATGAAGGGCGACGCGGGCCGCTTCAATGAGACGTCGATGTTCTTCTATGGCCACCGCGGCGCGGTCGGTGTCTCGGGCTACCTCAACCTCAAGCATGCGATCACGACGGCGCAGCGCGACTTCGCCGCGACCCTGATCGCGTCGACGCTGGGCGTGGCGAGCAACGCGAAAGCTCTGGCGAAGGAAACCCGGTGTCCTTATTTCGACGACGACCTGGTCAAGCGCCTGCTGCCGCCCGGCGACATGACGATCTCGGTGCCGAACAAGGACAGCTGTGTCGTCTCCGCCTCCGGCAACGTGCTGATGGTCTCGGTGAATCGCTCGGCGCAGTCGGCTCAGGCAGTATCGAACATGTTGAAGGGAAATGGCTGCACGGTCGATGCGCTGCCGAAGTTCGGCAAGGTCGCCGGCATCGCGCACCATTGCGGAGGCGGCAATCCGCGCGCGCAGGTCCTGATCGCATCCGCCGGGCGGATGCTCGACGTGACGCTGGTGCCGACCGCGGAGCCGACCGAAGCGCAACGCACCACGCTCATCGAACTGGCCGAGTTCGCCGCGAAGCACTAGATGCAATGTTCCGTAAATGACTTTGCGCGCGCGAGAATCGCTCTTGAGCCCCTTCCCCTTTGACGGGGAAGGGGTTGGGGAGTGGGTGACGCCCGCGTAGAGGCTATTGCGGAACGAGTCACTGGACGGCAACTGCCGGTGTTGCATGGAGGCACGGCTTTCCCTAAGCGCGCGGGCAACGTCGGCTGCGCACGCTTTGCGAAACGGAGCTGCGCGCGTGAAAATGAGTGAATCCGGCCCCATATCCGGTCCTTGCGGGAGGCGGGCCGATGGGCCATGAAATCCGCGGCCGCGCATCCTGACCCAACGAGGACAACCCATGATTACGGAACGCGCAATTCTCGCCGGCGGCTGCTTCTGGGGCATGCAGGAGCTGATCCGCAACATGAACGGCGTGATCTCGACTCGGGTCGGTTATTCCGGCGGTGACGTGCCGAACGCGACCTATCGCAACCACGGCACGCATGCCGAAGCGATCGAGGTCGTGTTCGATCCGGCGAAGCTGGGCTATCGCCGGTTGCTCGAGTTCTTCTTCCAGATCCACGATCCGTCGACGAAGAACCGGCAGGGCAACGACCTGGGCATGAGCTATCGGTCGGCGATCTACTATACGTCGCCGGAACAGGAGCGCGTTGCCCAAGACACGATTGCCGACGTCGATGCGTCAGGGCTGTGGCCCGGCAAGGTGGTCACCGAAGTCGAGCCGGCGAGAGCTTTTTGGGAAGCCGAGCCGGAACATCAGGATTACCTGCAGCATTTCCCGGCCGGCTACACCTGCCACTTCGCGCGGCCCGGGTGGCGCTTGCCGGTGCGCGCCAAGGCGGGATCCGCCTTGGGTTGACGTCGCCTGCCCCTGCAGGCGCCCGTCACCCCACCCTTTTCCGCGAACCGGAGAAAGGCAGGGTCGACGGGGCGACAGTCCGGCGCAAGAGTTGCCGGTCCGGCGAACCGTGTTCAGGGAATCCGATAGAACGGATTCGGCAGAAGGAATCCCTGTAGTGCGTGGCCGCCGGCAAGATCGCTCGGCTGGTCGCCCATGTTCACGACGATCGTGACTCCCTGCGCCTCGATCGCCGCGCGTTGCGAGGCCTTGAACTCGGCGGTCGATCCGATCGGGTTGCCGTCCTTGCGCATGTAGATTCCGGCCCAGTCGGCATAGCCCGCGCGCGTGAGGTTGCGCTCGGTCGCGGCGCGCTCCTTCTCGTAGCGGCCGGTGACGAAATATACGGGGACATTGTGTTCGCGCGCGGTGTGGAACAGGCGCAGCGTCGGCGCGATCGCCGTGGCGCGGCCGGTCGCATTCCAGGCGATCGCGCCGCAGGGACCCTTCGGCAGGTTGTCGCAGGGGCCGTCGGTGAAGTAACCGAAGTCGTCGGCCATCATCTGCTCCCAGTTGCTGAGCGAGGTCTCGTCGATGTCGAGAACCAGCGCCGGCCTGGCGACATCCCCGGCGTGCGCGAGAAGGTACGCGCTGGCGCGCGCGACGACGGCCTCGATTTCGGCGGGGTAGCGGCTGTCGTGGTACGAGCGCAGGGCGGCCTTGAGTTCGCCGAGATTTGCCGGGGTCGCCTCGGGACGCGTCTGTGTCGTTGCGCACGCCTGCAACAGCAACGACAGGAACAGCAGCAACAGTGTGCGCAAGGCGCGCGAGGAACCGGTCGAGGCGTGGCGGGACAATGCGTCAACGCGCATGTCGCCTGATGCGTACGGGAACATGCCGGGCTGACTCCTGTGTTGGCGGTGGCGGCGCAACGATGATAACCCGCGGCGTCGAGGCGTGTTCGGATTCTCGTGCGGGCGCGCAGGGCGTTGCCTGCGCGCGCGCCATTGCCGGCATCGCGTGTACGCAGGCGGCGAAGATTTATTCCGCGCGGAAGGAGTTCCGCTCAGGGGCCCCTGTTGAGGCACGCCCGATAGCGCTCTTCGACGCGATTGGCAAACCACTCCGTGGTGAGCTTGCGCGTGATCTTCGGGCTTTCGAGCGAAATGCGCGGCAGCATCGCGCGCGGTTGCGGCGCGTGAGCGGCCTGGTCGGCCAGTTCGAAGACGCGTCGATACAGTTCGGTCTGCTCGAAGTCGATGCTCTCGCCGCGTTCGAGCGCACCGCGGATGTCGGAGTCGTCCATGCCGATGCGTCGTCCCAGCGCCCGCGCGGCGAGTTCGGTCGAGCCGGCTTCGCTGTCGTCGTAGCGGATCAGGTCGCCATCGAGCGCGAGCGGGATTCCGGACACGAGGCTTACCGCCCGCTGGAATGCCGCGTTGCGGCTGGCATAGAAGCCGGCGTTGTAGTCGGCGAAGCGGAACAGCATCCGGTCGTAGCTGACCGGATGGCCGAGCAGGTGGGCGATGCCGAAGTAGACGCCGCCGCGGCGCGTGAACACCTCGTCGCGAATCGACGTGGCGATCGGGTAGGGATAGGGCTGGTCCCTTGCGTGCTGCTCGGCGAACACGATGCTGACCTGCATCGGGCCGCCGGTGCGAACCGGGTTTGCATCGGCGAACAGCTGCTTGCCGAGCGGTACCGAACCGATCAGGTCTTCGTAGATCAGGCTCAGCTCGCGCTCGGTGCGCACGCCGTCGAGCCGCTCGCCATAGCTCTTGCCGTTCGGCGACTGGAGCAGCAAGGCGCCTTTCACCAGCAGCAGTGGAATGTGGTGGTGCGCGGCGCGCCGGTCGATCTCGGCACGGGCGATCCGGCCGAGGCCGGGCACGGAGGGATCGGCATTGAACGAGGACTCCTGCGCTGCAACTGCCAGTGCCGCACAGACGTGCGGCACCGAAGTTTCGATCTGCAGCGCCGCAAACGCAGCATATATGTCGGTGGCCCAGCCTTCGCGATCGGGAACCGGTGCCGGAATATTGCGCAGGATCTGCGTGCGCACTTCGGCAGGTTGACGCGCGGGACGCGTGGCCTCGCGATTCACGCAACCACCGAGCAGCACGAGCGCGGCGAGGGCGAGCGCCGCGGCGGCCCGCAGCGCACTGCGTCGCACTGGCAACGCGCGGCCGGATGCAACCAGGGTGCGTCTCGCCAAGACCTCGCTCATGGCAGGCATGCTATCGCATCGTCGTATCGGCGCGTGCAGTCGTCGCGCCGTGGGTTCCTCCAGGACCGTCATCATCGGCTTGGACTGTTGCGACGCAAGATGTTCGGATTGTGCTTCGGCCCGCGTTGACCATGCGACAACGTGCGCTCGGAGGCGGCATGAGGAAGACTTGGCGTCGATACCACATGTCGCTCGCATTGGTGTGCTCGGTTAGCGGTTGCCAAGCGGCGATTGCGGCCGCGCCGGTCTGCATCGATCCGGGCCATACGCCGACGGGTCTTGCGACGGCCCTGGGCAACTGGGGCAGCGCAGCGGGGGCAGCTGTCGTGAAAGTCGCCGGAGGCACCTATCCAATCAGCATTCTGGTAATCCCGTTCGGCAATCCGGGTGGCGCACTGACCCTGTATGGCGGCTACAAGCCCAATACGGGATGCGACGACGCGCAGCGCAACATCCTTTCGTACCCGACCATTCTCGACGGCGGCGGCACCGGCTATTTTCTCATCGAGCCGGACGGTCCGCTGGTCATCGACGGGGTGACATTCAGCAATTTCTCGGGTTCGCCGCCCAATCCGGACTACGGCAACGGCGTGGGCTTCGACACGACCAGTTCGGCCGTGACCCTGACGCGCTTCATCGCCGATCACGATTCGACGTTTGCAGTCGGCAACGGCGGCGACGCGCCGCCGAATATCGTCGTGCAGAACTGCCTGATCCACAATCAGCCGGTCAACGCGACCGGACCGGCGCTGAAAGTGTCCATCGACAATGGCAGCGCCACGATCGGCAACTGCACGATCGCCGACAACACCGGCGACGGCGTCCATCCGTATCTGCACGGGCTGGAGATGGACAGCTTCGACAGCGCGCAGATCAACGTCTACAACACGATCGCGTTCGACAATGGCGGTTACGATTTCTTTGTCGGCAACCCCGGCAATACACCCAATGTTTACTTTTCCCTTTATTCCAACGGCACGGGAATCAATGCGTATTCGAGCATCGTGCCGGTCTCCAATTACACGCTGTTCGCCAGCCCCGGCAACTATCACCTTGCCCAGCAATCGCTGGCGATCAATGCCGGTGATCCCAACCTGACCTACCCGGCGGCGGAGACCGATCTGGACGGCAACGCGCGCGTGGGCGGCGGCCGCGTCGACATCGGTGCCTACGAGTCGAACTTCGCGCCGAACCAGTTCCTGGTGACCTCGACGCTCGACGACGGCAGCGTCGGCACGCTGCGCTGGGCGATCGGGCAGGCAAACGGCAATCCATCGGGGTTCTCGACGATCGCCTTCAATCTCGGCAGCGCGTCGGGGTGCCCGTACACGATCTCGCTCGGCAGCGCCCTGCCGGACATCGCCGCGCCGGTTTCCGTCGACGGCCGCACCCAGGCCGGCTGGGTCGTCAACAGCGCGATCGGCGCATTCAACGGAACGCTGTGCGTGCGCATCGTCAACGGTGCGAGCGTCGGCTATGCGTTTCACACGGCGTCCGGCGCCAGTGCGAGCAAAGTCGGCGTGTTCGGCATCGGGTTCGGCGGTTTCAGCCAGGCGGCAATCAAGCTCGAAGGCGGCAGCGACCACAACATCGGCGGCAACCGGTTCGGCGGTCCGTCACTGGTGGCCAATCACTATGCCGTGCAGGTGTCGGGCAATTCCCAGGCCGTGCAGATCGGCGGCGCCGATCAGGCGTTCGCCAATGTCATCGACGACAGCACGGCGGCCGGTATTTACCTTGGCAACGGTGCCGGCGGCAGCATCGTGCAGAACAATGTCATCGGCATCGCGCCCGACGGCACCAGCGCGGCCGGCGGGCCGACGGGCATCTTCGCCAGCGGCTCGCCCGGCAACACCCTGCGCAGCAACTACATCGGCTACAGCACCTCGACGACGAGCGCAGCGATCGTGCTGTACGGTGCCGGTTCGAGCGGCAACATCGTGCAGCAGAATGAGGTCGGCTGGGATTTCTTCGGCAATCTGCCGAACGCCGGCGCAGGCGTCATCGTGTCGAACGGTGCCGGCAACAATATCATCGGCAGCCAGTTCATCAGCACGAGCTTCGGCAACAGCATCCGCAACAGCGGCGCTCCGGGCGTGTGGATCACCTCGAGCGGCGGCGATGGCAACTGGGTCGTCGGCAACGATCTGGTCGGCAACGGCGGACCGACATTCGACAACGGCCTCGCGATCGACCTTGGCGGCGCAGGACCCGACCAGAATACCGCGCAGGGCGCGCAGAACTTTCCGGTGTTGCGCAACAGTTTCGCGCTGCCCGACCACCAGCTGATCCAGGGCACCCTGGATGCCGCGCCGAACACGATCTATCGCATCGACTTCTATCATCTGAACGGCGCGCCGCTGGGCTACCCCGGCCGCGCCGACGCCGGGCTCGCAGCGGGATTCTCCGCATTCGCGACCGACGCGAACGGTCACTGCAGTTTCCTGCTCACGTCGACGTACGTGCAGGTCGGCGGCTGGCTCAGCGCCGCGGCGACGCCGCTTGCCGGCAACACGTCGGAAATCGGCAATGCCGTGGCGGATCAGGCCGATGCGATCTACCTCGACGGTTTCGGTCCCGCGAACGGCTGCCAGTGAACTGAACGCCGCACAACGGCCGGAGCCTGGGCTGCCGGGTCACGCCGGTGCATAAAGCCGCGGCTCATGCACGGCGGGCTAGGGTCGTGTTTCTGTCGAAACCTGCAAGGAGACCGACATGACCAGGGCACATACGAACGCATCGCTCGACGGCAAGACGCTGCGTTTCCATTTCAGCGACGGTCCGATGAAAGGAAAGGAGTTCGACCACACGTTCCATGGCGACAAGGTCGACTGGGGCGCCGCCGGCTCGGGCAAGATGACGACCAGTGAAGGCAAGCTCTTGCGCATCGGCGATGACTGCTACATCGGCTCCTACATGGGCCCGAACGGCTACACGTTGACGACGGCGATGAACCTTGCGACCGGCAAGCTGTTTGCGTTCGCGTCGGACGGCAAGCAATGGTCCGGGCACAACGGCACGGTCAGGCAGGTGGCCTGAGCATTCCGCGATATCGCGCGAGGTTGAAAGGGCGCAAGTCTCGCCGCGCTGCGGCAACGCACTGCCGGCGCGGGCGCCCGATGCCATTGCGCCGGACCATTGTGTAACTTCGCCGCATCCCCACATCGGCAGTTCGCCGAATCCCGCACACCGCCGATGATGATTCCTCTGTCCGTTCTCGACCTTGCGCCCGTCACGGAAGGCAGCAACGCGACGCAGACGTTCGCCAACACGCTCGACCTTGCGCGAGCGGCCGAGCGCCTCGGCTATCACCGCTACTGGCTCGCCGAGCACCACAACATGCCGGGCATCGCCAGCGCCGCGACCGCCGTGTTGATCGGCCACGTTGCCGGCGCCACGAAGACGATCCGCGTCGGCTCCGGCGGCGTGATGCTGCCCAACCACGCGCCGCTGCAGGTAGCCGAACAGTTCGGCACGCTCGGTTGCCTGTATCCGGGGCGCATCGACCTCGGCCTCGGTCGCGCGCCGGGAACCGATCAGGCGGCGGCGCGCGCGCTGCGCCGGTACTACGAAGGCGCCGAGGAATTTCCGGCCGACGTGGTCGAGCTGATGCGCTTCTTCGAGCCGGTGCAGCCGGGCCAGCCGGTGCAGGCCGTGCCCGGCGCCGGCATCGACGTCGAAGTGTGGATCCTCGGATCGAGTCTTTTCGGCGCGCGCCTGGCTGCGATGCTCGGGCTGCCGTACGCGTTCGCGTCGCATTTTGCGCCGGATGCGCTCGGGCATGCCCTCGACCTGTACCGCCGCGAATTCCGGCCGTCGACGCGTCTTGCGCACCCGCATGTCATGCTGGCCCTGAATGTCGTTGCTGCAGACGACGATGCGGAAGCCGCGCGCCTTTTCACGACGCAGCAACAGGCGTTCGTCAATCTGCGTCGAGGGCGGCCCGGCCTGGTGCCGCCGCCGCTGGCATCTGCCGCCGCGATCGACAGCTATTGCACGCCACAGGAAAAAGCCGGCGTCGACAATGCGCTTGCCTGCGCGGTGATCGGTGCGCCGGATACCGTGCGCCGCGGCATCGATGCCTTCATCGCGCGCCACCGCCCCGACGAACTGATCATCACGGCGAACATCTTCGATCACGTGGCGCGCCGCCGTTCGTTCGAGATGGCGTTTGCGGCAACGCGCTGACGGGTGAGTCTCCGCGCCTGACGGACACGCGGAGCGCCACGACGAGCGTGCCGGAGCAGGCCGGCTTCGCGTGCGCCGGCCGCCTTCCGCTAGAATGACCCGTTCCAGGGTGGCGACGAGGGGTCTGGCGCTGGTGGTGACCGCAAGCAGGATTGGACGCAGGCAGTTCCTGCAGGCCACGTTGGCGGCTGCGCTCCCGTTCAGCCTGGTCGCCTGTGCGGACCGCAAGGCAGGACCGCTGCAAGTCGGCGGGCTGCCGGTCACCTGCAATCTTACCCTGCCGGTGGCGTGCGTCGCGCGCGACATGGCCAACAAGGCAACGGCCGGCGAAGCGGCCTTCCGTTACGAGTACAGCAAATTCAATGGCTGGCCCGAGATCAAGGAATCGCTGATGACGGGCCGTATCCAGGCGGCGTACATGCTCGCGCCGCTGGTGATGGACCTGGCCGACCGGAAGATTCCGGTCAAGATCGTTTCGCTCGGCCACCGTTCCGGCGCGGTCATCATGGTGCGCACCGAATCGCCGTACCAGCACTTCAGACAGCTGGCCGGCAAGCGCATCGCCATTCCGAGCCGGTTTGCCGTGGATTTCCTGTTCCTGCGCAAGATGCTCGCCCGGGAAAACATGACGCCGGCCGATGTCGAGATCATCGAGATGGCGCCGCCCGACATGCCGGCGGCGCTGTACGCCAACGCGGTCGATGCGTATTGCACCGGCGAGCCGTTCGGCGCCGCAGCGCAAAGCGCAGGCTATGCGCGCCCGCTGCGCATGACGCGCGACGAGTGGCGCAACTACATCTGCTGCGTGCTGACCGTGCGCGAGGAACTCATCGCCGAAAAGCCCGCGCTGGTCCAGGACCTGGTCGATCACGTGCTCGGCGCGGGCGCCTGGCTCGATGCGCAGCAGGCAAATCGCGACAAGGCGGTCGCGATCGCAGCCGGCCGCGAGTTCTTCAACCAGGATCCGAAGATCCTCCAGTTCGTGATGGAGAACCCCACCGACCGCGTAACCTACGGCGACCTGCGCATGATCCGCGCCGAGTTCGAGGACCTGATGCAGCTTTCGGTCGAGGCGGGGACGATCAAGCATCCGATCGCGTATGAGACCTACGTCGACGAAACGTTCGCGCGCCGCGCGAACGCGGCGCAGATCGCGCTTTGAGGACGGTGCGAGCCACATGACACGAACGATTCTTCTGCTGGCATGCCTGCTCGCCGGCGCGGCGTCCGCGCGTGGCGACGAAAGCGCGACATTGAAAGCCGGCGTGTTCGATCCGCCGCGAGCGGCGCCCGATTTCACGCTGCAGGGGTCGGATGGATCGGCGCTGAAACTGAGCCGCTATCGCGGCAAGGTCGTGCTGCTCGGCTTCGGTTTCACGTCCTGTGCCGCGGTCTGCCCGGTCACGCTCGGAACACTGGCGGCAGCGCACAAGAAGGTCGGTGCGCAGGCGGCCGATCTGCAGGTGGTCTACATCACGGTTGATCCGGAGCGCGACGACGCGCCGCGCATGAAGAAATATTTGGCGGCGTTCGACCCGACCTTCATCGGCGGCACTGGCAGCGACCAGCAGCTGGCCGCGGTGCGCAAGGATTACGGCATCGCTGCGCAGAAGGTCGCCGGTCCCGATGGCAGCTACACGCATTCGTCCTTCGTCTACCTGATCGATCCGGCCGGCCGCCTGCGTGCGTTGATGCCGTTCGGCCATCCGGCCGACGACTACATCCACGATCTGAAGATCCTGTTGGCGGCACCATGAAATTCCCGCGCCGGCATGCGCTTGCGATTGCGCTTGTGGCCGGCGTGCTGGGCGTGCTCGCGTGGGCGGCGCTGAAGCCGGTCCAGTTTGCCTCGCGTGAAGAAGTGTTCGAGATTCCCAGGGGCACGTGGGCGCGGCGCATGTCGGGCGACAAGGTCGAGATCCTGCCGTCGCAGATCCGCCTCACGCTCGGCGTGCGCGACGTGCTGCTGCTGCGCAACCTCGACGATGTGCCGCAGGTGTTCGGCCCGACGATCATGATGCCGGGACAGAGTTTCCGCCTGCCGTTCGAGGTCGCTTCGAGCTATGCGTTCGCGTGCACTGCGCATCTGAGCGGCCAGATGACGATCGTGGTCGAACCGCAGCCGCTGTCGCCGTGGGCGCGCCTGCGCTGGCGTGCGGTCAGGTTGTGGGATGCGGTCGCATGATCGCGGTGAAGCGCGTGCTGCCATCGGTCGCCGTGATGGCGCTCATCATCGGAGTCTGGTGGACCGTCGTCGTCGTTAGCGCGAGCGTGGTATTTCCCACACCCTGGCAGGTGGTCACCGGAACGGCAGAATTGATCCGCGACGGCACCCTCTGGCAGCACATCGGCGCATCGCTGTTCCGCGTCGGCGTCGGATTCGGCCTTGCCGTGCTCGTCGCCGTGCCGCTCGGCTTGTGGATGGGTTGGGTGAAAGGCGCGTACGTCACGCTCAATCCGCTGTTCCAGATGCTGCGGCCGATATCGCCGATCGCGTGGATTCCGATCGCGATCCTCTGGTTCGGCGTCGGCGACGTGTCGCCGATTTTCCTGATCTTCATTTCTTCGGTCTTTCCGATGGTCGTGCAGACCGTTGCCGGCGTGCACACGATCGAGAAGCGCTATCTGCGTGCGGCGGCGAATTTCGGCGTTTCGCGCGCCACGCTGTTCCGCCAGGTGGTGATTCCGGCCGTGCTGCCGCAGGTCATCGTCGGCATGCGTATCGGCCTAGGCGTGGCGTGGCTGGTCGTGGTCGCGGCGGAGATGATCGCGCTGCACTCGGGACTGGGCTACCTGATCATCGACTCGCGCAACGCCGGCAACCGCTATGACCTGGTCGTCGCCGGCATGATCATCATCGGCTTGATCGGCCTGCTGCTGGACAGGGTGATGCGCCTGCTGGAAGGCTTGAAAATGGTCAGGTGGCGTTATGTCCACTAGGAAGGCATCCTCGGGCGGTGCTCCGATCATGCCGCCCCGGATCAGCGTCGACGGCGTCGGCAAGAGTTTCGCCACCGAGCAGGGCGCGTTGCATGTGCTCGACAGGATCAGCTTCGAGGTCGCGGACGGCGACATCGTCGCGATTGTCGGTCCATCGGGGTGCGGCAAGTCGACCTTGATGAACATCGTCGCCGGATTCGATCCGCCGGATCGCGGCACGGTCCGCATCGACGGCATGGTCCAGACGCGGCCGAGCTCGCGCGGCATCCTGATCTCGCAGGCCGGCTCGGTGTTTCCGTGGCTCACGGTGCAGCAGAACCTGATGTTCGGGCTCAACGGCGGCGAACACGGCGACAAGCAGCAGCTCGCCGATCACTACGCCGAGATGGTCGGCCTGAAGGGCTTCGAGAACCGCTATCCGCACGAGCTGTCCGGCGGCATGCTCAAGCGCGCGGAGCTCGCGCGGGCACTGGTGGTCAAGCCGGAAATTCTGTACATGGACGAACCGTTTTCGGCCCTCGATGCGCTGCTGCACCTGCGCATGCGCAACGAACTGCTGCGCATCCTCGCGCAGGAGCGCCACACCGTGCTGCTGATCACGCACGACGTCGAGGAAGCCATCCACGTCGCCAATCGCGTCATCGTGCTCTCGAGCCGCCCGACGACCATCCAGGCGAGCTTCGATGTACCTTTTCCGCATCCGCGCAAGCTTTCCGGTGCCCCGGTGCAGGAATTGCGCGCGGCGATCCTGCGCGAACTGGGTGTCGACAGCTATTCGGACTGAACAGTCGCCGGCGCGGCCCGCGCAGCCGGATCGGCGTGCTTCATTCCAGAGCCGCCAGCCGATCGAGCAGGACGGCCTGCGCCGGCAGAATCCTGCCGCGCGCGACCGGCAGGGACATCCACTCGACCCGGTCTATTTCCGGAAATGCCTGCACGGTTCCGCTGCGCGGCGGCCATTCCAGATCGAACGTGTTGCTGCTCAGCGTCGCGACATCGAACCGGCCTTCCAGCGCGAAGGCGACGACATGCTTGCCGCCTTTCTGCACGATTTCGCCGAGCGGCTGCAGCTCCCCGATCGCGGCGACGCCGAGTTCCTCGCGGAATTCCCGGCGTGCAGCGTCCTCGGCCGATTCCGCGGCATCGAATTCGCCCTTCGGGATCGTCCAGGCACCGGCGTCGCGGCGGCGCCAGAACGGTCCGCCCGGATGCGCAAGCAGCACCATCAATTCACCCGCGCGGCGCTGGTAGAGCAGGATTCCGGCGCTGTGTCTGGCCATCGCCGATAGAGTACCGCGTCGGCACGCGGCGGACGGCATCGTCGCCGCGCACCGGCCGTTCGCCGGTGATTCCCGGCCTGCCGCTGCTGGCCGGCCCGATTCCCGTCGCAGTGGGGACAAGCCGGCAGAATTGCTACACTAGCCGGGACGTGTCGCAGGCTGAGTGCGGCACGCAGGGGAGCGCGTATTTCAGCGCCCGCGGTATTCGCCGATCCGGCTGTGACCGGCGCGCCGCATGTTTTCCGAACAAGGGAAACCATGACGATCAGTCTTGCCACCTCCGCTTCGCCGCAGTCATTCGATGAGGATGCCTGGGACGATCTGCTCAACTACATCGAGGAACGGCGCGTCATCCCGATCATCGGGCCCGACCTGCTGCGCGTGCAGACCGATCGCGGCCTGCGTCCGCTGTATGAATGGCTGGCGGAAAAACTCGCCGTGCGCCTGTCGGTCGATACGGTCGGCCTTCCGACGCCGTTGACGCTCAACGATGTGCTGTGCTGCTACCTCGGCCAGCGCGGACGGCGCGAGGAAGCCTACACGCGGCTGCGTTCGATCATGCGCGAAGTGCAGTTCGAGCCGCCGCCGGCGCTGCGGCAGCTGGCGCAGATCACCGACTTCGACCTGTTCGTGACGACGACGTTCGATCCGCTGCTGGAGAATGCGATCAATCTGGAGCGCTACGGCGGCCAGACCGCGGCTGACGTCATCGCCTATGCGCCAAACCGCGTCGCCGACCTGCCGGTCGAGCGCAGCCAGTTGCAGCGCACCGTCATCTACCACCTGCTCGGCCGGCTTTCCGCGTCGCCGACGTATGTCGTCTCCGACGAGGACATGCTCGAGTTCATCTGCGCGCTGCAGTCCGAGCACCTGACGCCGGAAAAACTCTTCCATGAGCTCGAGCACAATCACTTGCTGCTGATCGGCAGCGATTTCTCGAACTGGCTGGCGCGCCTGTTCCTGCGCATGGCCAAGCGCAAGCGCCTGTCCGATCCGCGCGATGTCAGCGAAGTCTTCGCCGATGACCACACGATGCAGGACGGCCGCCTCGTCGCGTTCCTGCAGCAGGTCAGCGTGCGCACGCGCGTCTACGGCGGTGCCGAGGCGTTCGTTGCCGAGTTGCACCGGCGCTGGTCGCAGCGCCAGCGCCCGGCGACGCCGGCGCCAGGCGCCGGCAGCGCGCCGCAACGTTTCATGCCGCCGGCGCGCGAGATGCCGGAGAACGCGATCTTCATCAGCTACGCTCGCGAAGACCTGCCTGCCGTGCAGCACCTGAAGGCCGCACTAGACGCCGCGGGACTGACGACCTGGTTCGATCTCGACCGCCTCGAAGGCGGCGACGACTACGACCGAAAGATACGCGCGAACATCGGTCGTTGCAGTTTCTTCGTGCCGGTGATCTCGGCCAATACCCAGCGTCGCCACGAAGCGTACTTCCGTCGTGAGTGGAGCTACGCCGTCGATCGTGCGCGCAACATCGCCGAGGGCGCGGTGTTCATGCTGCCGGTTTGCATCGACGATACCCCTGAAGTCGAAGCACTCGTGCCCGAGCAGTTCAAGGCCGTGCACATCGTGCGCCTGCCCGGCGGCGAGCCGCCGCCCGAGTTCCTGCGCCGGCTGCAGGACCTGTTCAGCGCGAGGCGGTCATGAGCGCGGCCGACAGCGGGAGCGGCGCCGTCGTGGCGATAGATCCGCAAAATCCGTGGCTGGGACTTTTCTCGTATTCGGAAGAGACGCGCGCCTACTTCCACGGCCGCGAAGAGGAAGCCGCCGAGCTTGCGCGCCGCGTGCAGCGCAAGCCGCTGACCGTGCTGTTCGGCCAGTCCGGGCTCGGCAAGACCTCGCTGTTACGCGCCGGGCTAGTGCCGCGCCTGCGCGACGAGGGGTTCTGCCCGGTCTACGTGCGCATCGACTACGCGCCCGGATCGCCGCCGCCGTCGGAACAGATCAAGCAGGCGATCTTCAAGGCGACCGCCGCAGCCGGCCACTGGACCCGGCCGGGCACCGCGATCGAGGGCGAGTCGCTGTGGGAGTTCCTGCATCATCGCGAAGACCTGCTGCGCGACGCGAACGGCAACGTGCTGATGCCGCTGCTGATCTTCGACCAGTTCGAGGAAATTTTCACGCTCGGCCAGGCCGATGACGCCGGGCGCATGCGTGCCAAGGAATTTCTCGAGGACCTTGCCGACCTGGTCGAGAACCGGCCGCCAGCGGCGCTCGAGAAACGCCTAGAACATGACGACAATGCTGCCGAGGCATTCGACTTCGCGCGTGCCGACTACCGCATCCTGATCGCGTTGCGAGAGGATTATCTGGCGCACCTGGAAGGCGTGAAGGGCATCATGCCGTCGATCACGCAGAACCGCATGCGCCTGGCGCGCATGACCGGCGCACAGGCGTTGAGCGCCGTGGTCAAGCCGGGCGGCAAGCTCGTCTCACAGGAAGTCGCCGAGTCGATCGTGCGTTTCGTCGCTGGCGGTTCGGAGCTCATCAACGCGGAGGTCGAGCCCTCGCTGCTGAGCCTGATCTGCCGTGAATTGAACACGGTGCGGCAGGCACAGGGCCGTGCGGAAATTTCCGCCGACCTGCTGGCCGGCTCGCGCGAGACGATTTTGTCAGAGTTCTACGAACGCACGCTTGCCGACCAGCCCGCCGGCGTGCGTCGCGTGATCGAGGACGATCTGCTGACCGAATCAGGCTACCGCGAAAGCCTCGCCGAAGAACGCGTGAACAAGGCTCTGGCCGCGGTCGGTGCCGCGCCCGATTCACTGGCGAAGCTGGTCGACCGGCGCCTGCTGCGCATCGAGGAACGGCTCGACATGCGCCGCGTCGAGCTGACCCACGACGTGCTGTGCAGCGTCGTGCAGTCGAGCCGCAACCTGCGCCACGAGCGCGAAGCGCGCGATGAGGCGCAACGGCAGCTTGCCGCGCAGCAGGCGCGCGAGGCCGCTTCGCACGCCGCCCTGGTGCGCGCGCGCATGGTCGCCAGCGTGTGTGCCGTGCTGATGGTCATTGCGATTGCCGGCGCGGTCTTCGGCTGGATCAATCTGGGTCGCGCGCGCGCCGCCGACGCGGAGGCGCAAAAGTCGCGCCAGCTCGCCGAGCACGCGCGTGGCGACGCCGAAAAGCTCGTCGCGTTCCTGATTGACGATTTTTATACGGAGCTCGAACCGACCGGACAGCTCGACACGCTCGGCCGGCTGGCGCATACCGCGGTCAACTATTACGACGGCCTGCCGAAGGAACTGATCACGCCGCAGACCGAAACGTTTCGCGCGATGGCGATGGTGCGTGAAGCTGCTGCGTTGAACGCGCGCGGCGAAGTCGATACGGCGTACAAGCTGTTCGGCGAGGCCCAGGCGCAGTTCGAGAAGTTGCGGGCGTCGGGAAACAACGGCGAAGCGGTGACCTACGGGCTGGCACTCTCGCTTTACAACCAGGGACAAAGCGCGTTGTTCAACGGGCGCGGCACGGCCGCGCAACTGAACCAGGCAGCGGATCTGCTGCGTCCACTCGCGCAGGTGTCGGATGCTCCGCGGCAGGTCCGGCAGGCGTACGCGGACACGCTCAACATCCTCAGCCACATGCAGCCGAAGGAAATTGCCGTTGCTACCTGCCAGGAAGCACTCAAGATTCTGGAAGCACTCGGCGCGCTGGATCTGTCGAACCTCAATGCGGCGTCGGGATATGCCGACGTCTCGGATTCCGAAGCACGTCACTTGCTGGACCTGGGGCGTGCCGACGAAGCGCAGAAGGTCGAGTCGCAGGTCTACGAGTTGACCGAGAAGGTGCTCGTGCAGCGTCCGGGGGATCTGCGCTCGCTGGCCAACCGGTTTTTTGCCGCCAATCTGCTCGGTACGCTGGCCGAGCGCCGGCACGACGATTCTGCCGCGGCCGACTACGCCGCGCGCGCAGCGAAAGCCGGTGAGGACTTCGTGCGCTTCAACCCTGCCGACCTTACGACCTGGAGCTGGTGGGCGCAGGGTCTGCAGCAGGTCGCTGACCTGCAGTTCGAACGTGGCGAAGTCACGCAGGCACTCGCCACCTATCATTCGCTGATGGCGTTGGCGCAGGACAAGCGCAGGCCTTCCAGTCTCGGTCCTGTATTGTTTGCGCGCTGGTTGAATGTCGCTGCAATGCAGGCAATGCTGGGCGACAAGGCCGCGGCGCAACAATCGCTGCAGGCATTTGCCAAGGACCTGGACGACCTCGCCGGGACCTTCGCAGCGGAAGATCCGCGGCGGCAGATTATCGCGACTTCTCCTGATGGCCTCCGTAGCCGCGTGCTGCTGCTTGAAGGCAGCACGGACGCCGCCTTCACGAGTGCCACTTCCGTGATCGATCGTGTCGAGCAGATCAAAGTCGAAGGCAAGAACCCGAATTTCGACAGGACGCGCCACAGCAACCTGCGCTACAACCTGACCACTGCAGTGATGAGTGCGATTCGACTTGGCCATGGTGCACAAGCCGAGACGCTGGCGCGCCAGCTTGCCGCGCTGCCAATTGACCCCGGCTTCCAGAGCGACCCGCGGGAACTCGCCGCACGCAACGAGGCCATGCTGGCGCACGCGGTTGCGCTGCAGGGACGGGGCGACGAAACGCGAACGATCCTTCAGCCCGCACTTGAATATTACGAAAAAGAACAACAGGGTGGCGCACACGGCACTTCATTCCGGCGCGACTACGCCTACGCTCTTTTTGTCGATGCGACGGCGCGCGGCACGGACGCCGAGGGCCGCACGAAGCGCGAGGCAGAGCTGGCCGAAGCAGCCAAGCTGATCGCCGGCGAGTCGGCCGAAGTGCAGAAGCTGTCAATGGTGCGCGAACTTTCCGGCCTGATCGCCGCAGCGCGAGCGCAGGAGCGCGGCTGACACTGGCGCTGCGCACGCCGACGTGTGTTGGCGTGCGCATCGTCGTGGGGCTTCGGTGCGCTCAGCCGAGCCTGCGAACTTGTGATCAGTCCGCCTCGCGATCCGCAACGAAGCGTCGTCCCGGCGAAAGCCGGGATCCAGCGCCTTTATCGGGAACAAGACTCGGCGCACCCAGCGATACAAGAGTCCGAGACTCGCTCAGACGAAGCGAGTCTCGGTCGTGCCGCCGGCACTATTTGATCTTGACGCTCACCTGGTTCGAATACGCGGATACGCGGCCCGTCGTCGTATTGAACGCCTGCACGCGGAACAGATACGTGCCTGACGCTACGCTCGAGCCGGAGTACGTTGTCGCGTTTGCGGCGGTCGTCGCGACGCGGGTGAAAACGCCTGTGCTGGAGGGTGCGCGCTCGACGTAGAAGCCCTGTTCGTTGTTCGAATTGTCGGTCCAGCGCAGGCTCAGCGTGCCGGGTTTCGATGCCGATCCCGACAGCCCGGACGGTGCATTGATTGTCGACGTGTCGGCCGTCGCGGTGATCATGGTCGTCGCCGAGCCGGTCGCACCGCGATTGTCGGTGACGGTCAGCTTGGCCGAGTACGTGCCGGCGGCCGCGTACGTATGCGACGCGCTGACTCCCGATGCGGTGCCGCCGTCGCCGAATGTCCACGCGTACCCGGCGATCGAGCCGTCCGGGTCGTTCGAGCCGGCGCCGCTGAACGATACGACCAGCGGCGCGGTGCCGTTGACCGGATTGGCGCTGATGGCTGCGGTGGGTGGCGTGTTCGGTGTGCCGCCGGCCACGACGAACAGCGTGATGCTCTGCGCAGGCACCGAGGTTGCGAAACTCGTGCCGCTGAAATTCACGTCGCTAAGGCGCGTGATCGCATTCGTCGATGTCAATTGCCAGGCCTGCGCGACGCCCGCTGCTGCGAAGTTGGCGAGGCTTACCGTGACCGGTGTCGCGCCGGTCAGCACCTTGCTGATCACCATGACGGTCATTGCGCCATCGGCTGCGCGCGTTGCCGCGAACGCCGACAGATTGTCCGGATTCGGCACCGATGCCGAGACACTGGTGTCGCCGAACGTCGATCTGTTGCCGTCGTAGTTGCGCCAGAGCTTCATCGCCTTGTAGGTCGGCGTCGACGGATCGGGCGTGGTCCAGCGCGTCGCCATGTCGAGGCCTTCACGGCCGAAGATGCCGTAGATATCCGCCTGGGTGGTCGCGCCGTTGATGTGGCTTTCGGCGCCCCAGTTGTATTCGGTGATCGCAGTCTGCAGGCCCGGGTAGTACGTCGCGACCCAGTTGCGGATGCGCGGAATCAGCTGCACCTTGTCGTTGATCCAGGTCGCGTCGACATAATTCGGGTCCCACAGCGAACGCGTCGACCGGTTGCGCAGCAGCTGCATCGTCGTCGACGTGTCGTTGCCGAATTCGCCGCCCTGCGGATACCAGTGCACCGAGAACACGTCGAGCAGACGCTTGCCGGTTGACACTTCGTTCTGATGCAGCTGATCCAGCAGCCACGGCAGGTAATCCCAGTTGCCATGCGCTGCCTTGTCCGGGTAGCAGCACCAGTTGTGCGCGGCGCCGTACTGCTGGTCGTAGCCCGAGTAGAAGTAGCCGCTCCAGCCCCATTCCTCGGGGCCGACAACGGTTGCCGCCGGGTCGATGTTCTTGACCATCGTCGCGTAGTCGATCATGCGCTGCCTGATTTCATCCATCGTCGCGCCGACCGGATGCACGTCGCGATGCGTCGATTGCCAGATGCTGTGTTCGTTGTCCAGGATGTAGTACTTCAGGCCTGCACCGGACGCATTGCCCCATTGCGAAACCAGGTGCTGCACCCAGCCTTGCTGCAGCGTCGTGCTGTTCGGCAAGTTGGCGTCGTTCGGATCGTTGCCGGTGATGTTCTGTCCGGTTGCTTTCAGCACGCCGTTGCCGGCATCCGGATACCACTGCGCGTCATTGCCGGTCTGCGCGCCGTACTTTGCTTGCGAGAAACTTGCGAGTTTTCCGCGGTTTGCGCCGAGTTTCGCGACCCAGTCGAGCATGGGCAGCGTCAACATCGCCTGCGCGTTGCCGGCCTTGCTCTGCGAGATGAACGTATCGCCACGTTCGCCGGCGACCGCGCTCGTGTCGGCAATGCTTTCGAAATACCAGTCGAAATCGCGGTTGTCGGCGTTGAGCTGCCAGTTGTAGCGCGAGGCATTGTTGCCGCCGTAGCGGTTGAGCGGACTGTTGAGGTCGGCCAGAGTGGTCGACGTGCCATACGCGACGCCGTAGACCAGCGTGCTGATCGCATGCCGGTTGGCGTTCGCATCGACACTGACCGTAACCGGCGTGTTCTGCGCATGCGCGGCCGATGCGGCAAACAGGGCAACGGCGCTCAGCGCAAGAATGCGGCACGAACCTTTGCGCGACATGTTTTTTCCTTCGATCGTCTGTCCGGGAGACCGCGCGATGCCTGCGTTTCGCCGGCCGCCGCGCAGGGCAATTTCAAGTTGCCATATTCGATCGTTAAGAGATTGTGATACCCCTGTCGGACGGCTGCGCCCAGAGACGGACACGGAGTTTGCCGGCCCCATGCATTCGGACGCCTGCTGCGGCCGGCCTGGCAACACAACTTGTTCCAGGCCGCGTTCGACCCCATCATTCACCGAACTCTGACACGCTCAGGAACGACAATGGCTACCGGCTGGGCAGGCGACAATGCCGTTCAGGACCAGATCGACGCGACGATCAAGGACGCGATCCAGCGCGCGCGCAGCAAGGCGCCGAAAGGCCCGAGTCTCGCGCGTTGCGAGGAATGTGACGCGAAGATTCCCGCGGCACGACGCAAGGCTGTGCCCGGGGTACGCCTGTGCGTGTCGTGCCAGGAAGCCCGTGACAAGGAAGAGGCCGCTTTCAGCGGCTACAACCGCCGCGGCAGCAAGGACAGCCAGCTGCGCTGATCGACCACCACTTCTGGACACTGCCGGTCGTCGCGAAGCCGCGTTGCGAGGCAATCCGATTTTGGCCTGAACGGCGTGCGCCGTCGGCAGGGTGAACCGTCGCGCATCCGACGGTTGCGAGGCACCGCAGGCCGTCCGTGGCTCTTACGCGATCCTTCTTCCTTCGAGATGTCGGCGCTGGAACTTCCGTCATACGGAATTACGGACGGCCGCCACCATCCTTGTCCCGCTTCCGGTCGTTCCCGTGCGGCTGGCCCTGTTGCGGCGCCTGCCGCGCCATCTGGCGTGGGGCGCGTTGCTGAGGTGACGAGTGGACCACCTGCTGCTGTGCCCGCGGCGGCTCGCTGCGCTGAATCGGCGCACTGCGCGGGGTCGCCGTTGCAGCGCGTTCCATCGGTTGAGTCCGGGCGATCGGCCGCGGTGGCGCGCTGCGTTGCGTTTCACGCACCGGCACCGATCGCTGAACCGGAGTCGAGCGCTGGGTGAAAGCCGGGCGCTCGCGAGCCGATTCCACGCGCGGGTTCGGCGCGCGCTGCAGGGGAGCTCGCTGCACGGTCGCTTGTTGCGCGCTGCCGGTTTGACGATTGCCGCCGAAACCCGGCGAACGCGACGACTCGGTCGCACGCGAACGTTCAGCCATGGATCGCGCGTTCTGCGTGCGCATGCTGCTGCCGTTGCGCAACTCATTCGTCGCGGCGGAGCGCTGAGTCACGACGCGTGAAGCCCTTTCGCCGGCTGCCGCGTTGCCGCGCGTCGGCGGCGATGTCCGAGTGCCGCCCGACTGGTGCGCGAAGGTCGATGAGTTCAAGTGGCCTTGCGCACGCGCGCTGCGATCGTTGCCGGCCGTGCGCGAGCCGCCCGCCGGGAACGCGGTCCGGTTCTCCACCCGTTCCGTGCCGCGGGCAGCCGTGCGCGCCGCCGCATTCGCAAAGGAGCGACTGGCTTCGGCCGTCGTCGAGCGTTCGGAGCCGGGCACCACGCCATGATGGGCGAAGCCGGCCGAGCGCAGGTACTGCGCATTGGCCTGCTGCGGTGAACGGTTCATCTGCGGCGCGCGGCTCGACGATGTGCCGCCACTGCGAACCTGGTTCGCGGCTGAAGCGCGATCGCTAGCCGCCTGCTGGCCGGCGCGTGCACTGATTTGCGGCCCGCGATTGCCGACCACGCGAACGTTCGCGCTCGCCTGACTGGCGCGCGCGTTGGCCGGATGTGCGGCAAGCGTGCGCATCTGGCTGGTCGTCAGTGGCTGGCCGGCGTTTTTCTGCAGCAACGCCTGGCGTTGCGCAAACGACGGTTTCGCCGCGGGTGGCTGGCGCGCCGCAATCACGTTGCGATTGAAGGCTGCCTGCGGCGGTGCCGTGGCCCGCCCGCGCCCGGAAACCAGACTCTCGCGCGTCGGCGCGAGCGTGGCGCGTGGCAGCACGCGCGCGTTCGCAAACGTGCGGTTGTTCACCGCGATCGATGCCGAGCGTACCGATCGACCTGCGACGAAGGCGCTGCCGGTCATCGCGGCCAGCGCACGCGGCGCGGTGCGGTTCGCATAGTTGATTTGCGCATAGTTCAGGCGGCCGCTCGACCAGTTGCCGTAGTAGTTGTTGATCACGCCGCGATCGACGAACCGAGTTCCGCCGTAGTTGAGGCGATCGAAATAGCTGCGGCCACAGTGGTAGCCGGGGAAATAGACGTCGCGCGGTCCCAGCGCGAACCAGCCGATCGGCCCCCCGATCGAAAAGCCGACGCTGAAGCCGCTGCCGCCCACGAAGGCGACGAGCGCCGGCGCGTAGACCGGCGCAACATCGACCGGACCCGGCACCCAGCCCCAGCGCGAACCGATGTAGGCCCAGCGGCCGTAGTGGAATGGTGCGTAGCCCCACGGCGAATTGTCGACCCAGGTCCAGCCCCACGGATCGACCCAAGTCCAGCTGCCGTCATGGTAGGGCGCCCAATCGGCCGCGACTTCATTCGGGTACCAGACATGGCCGTAGTCCGGCGCATCGTCCCAGGTGCCGTACTGGTTCAGGTCCTCGTAGCCGACGACGTCTTCGGAGACATAGTCGTTCGGCGCCGCCTGCGCGTAGCGCTGGTCGCGCGCGTTCGCGAAATTGTCGAAGGTGTCCGGCGTGCCGATCTGGTTGACCTGGTAGTCGTTCAACTGCGAATCGTTGAAGCGCACCGACTGGCCTTCCTCGATGCTGACGCGCTTGCCGCCTTCCCCGATCGCGTCGCCGCCGCCGCGGCGCGCGGTCACGACGGTGTAGCCCGCCGGATTGACGTCGATGCGGTAATCGCCAACGCGGTTGGCAACGAACGCGATCGTGGGAGTGTCGATCTCGTACGTCTCATTGCCACGCAGGCGGCGCACATCGAGATTCAGTGCGCCCTGGGTCAGCTCCATCTGCGCCAGCTGGTCGTCGAGATTCAGGAAATCGAAGCTCGAACTCTGGTCGAGTCGGATCGTCGATGAACCGATCTGCAGCTCGGCGCGTGCGCCGGCGTCGGTCCACAACTTGTCGCCCGTGACGACCGGACGGTTGAGTTGCGCCTGCACCCAATCGCTCTCGCCGGCCGGCGTGAAGCTGACGCTGCCGGAAAGGTAACCGAGGCGCGCCACGCGTGCCGGCGGGTCGACCTGCGCCTGGCCGGCGCTTGCCGGCGCATTCGGCGCTTCGTCCGGATTGCCCTGATAAGGCAGCGCTTGCGCGCCGGCCGCCGACGCGAGCGCGGCGCCGATCATGGTGACCAGAAAACGTTGCATTGTATACATGGCTCGACTCCTCTTGCCGCGCATTGTGCGCGGTTGGCCCATTTGACCCGTGCTCATTGCTGTCTCCCGCGCTGCGGCGCGTAACTGATCCGGCACATTGCCGTCGAGTCCTATCTAAGCACCACGGCACTGAATGCCAACTGCGTCGGCGAGGAGCGCAGGCAACCCGTTCAGCACACGGAAAGCTGGCGCCATGCGCCGCCGGGCGCGGCGTTCAGCGGCTGTTTCGGCAACGCGCGCTTCCGCGTATCCGCAACAGATGCGCAGGGCCGGATTGCCCGCGCGATCCTGAACGGCCGAGCCGGCGGCAATGATTTCCGGCGATGCCGAATCTAGGTGGAGCGCTTCCGCTTTGCGGTTTTACCGGCCGCATTCTTGCGCTGCGCCGCGTGGCCGCGATTCGGCGAATGCCCGTGCTTCGTGGCGACCGCGCGCCGGGCCGAATCGCGTCGTGCGGCGGCCTTGCTGCCGGCGGATTTCCCGCGTCCGGACCCGGACTTCTCGCCGCCGCCGCTCTGCTTGTTGACGGTGGCCCAGGCGCGCGCCGCCGCTTCCTTTTCGCTGATGCCGCGATCCTCGTAGCTTTCTTCGATGTGGCGCGCCTTGCGTCGCTGTTCGGGTGTGTAGGCTGACTTGTCTCCGCGTGGCATGGTGTTCTCCTTCAAAAAAATGTTCCGCACTGCTGGTGCTTCCGGGGGAACGACGGCATGGCGGGCCGCCGCGTTCGCCGCCGGAAAAATTACGCCGGGTATCCTGAACGGTACTTTGCACGCGACTGCGCCGCTTCCATGCGGCAACGCGAACACGACGCAGCGATGCAGGGGATAGCGCGGTGATCAGGTACGTCACGCGCCTGCCGCGTTTTGCGACGGTCTGCCGTCAGATGCCCCGGCGCAAGTTCCTGCCCGCGTCGCGCCGATATCAGTCCTTCACGGCGCTGCGTGGAGTGATGATGCGCGAGATCAGGTCGGGTTGCCGCGGATCGCGCGCAAGATGCGGATAGGCGAGGCCGCCGTGCCAGTCGACGCGCAGCGTGCGCACCTGGTCGCCGCTTTCGACGATCAGGTCGATCGGGCCTGCGTCACGCTCGGCGGCAACAATTACCTCCTTCGCCGCATCCTCGCTCCACTTGCGGCCGCCGATCGCGATCAGCTTCGTTGCCGGCGCGAGTCCCGCGGCGAAGGACGGCGATCCGTAGACCACGTCGACGACTTTCCCGTCGTCCTTGGCCCAGAAGCCGAGCGAGTGCGAGAAATCCGGGTTTTTCGTAACCTTTGCGACTGCATCGAGATAGGCGTTCGGCTGGTCGTTCTGCACCGGCGTCCAGCCGCCGGCGGCAATGCCGCCGAGCGGAGCGCGCAGCTGCACCTGTTCGACGCGCGTGCGCAGGAACGCGTCCCAGTCGTATGCTTCGACCGCATTCAACGCGGCGACGATGTCCGCGCGGGAATAGGCGCGTACTTCCGGTGCGCTGTCCGAGCCGCCGAAAAAACGACGGCAGAAATCGTCGAGCGAGCGCCTGCCGCCGCTGCGCGTGCGGACCAGCGTGTCCGCCTCGAGCCAGATCAGCGCCCCTTCGGGGTAATAATCCAGCGCGCGGCGCTCGCCGCTCCATTCATCCGGTGCGTCGCCGAACGCCGGAACGCCGACTGCCGTGTCGGCGAGCGGGCGCCAGGCGCGTCCCGGACGCAGGCGGTCCTGCTGCGCGGCGATGAAGGCCAGGTACTCGCGCATGAACTCCGGCGAGCTGAAACCGGCGCGGCCGCGCAGCACGAAGTCGCCGAGGTAGCGCGTCATGCCTTCGTATACCCACAGCAGGTCGTCTTCGAGCGGTTCCTGGAAGTTGCTGCGCGTGAGCCCGTCCGGCCGCCGATACTTGCCGTTCCAGGAATGCACGTATTCGTGCGCGAAAATCGACGCCCAGCGCTGCATGAATTCCGGTTTTGCATAGAGCGATTCGGGCAGGCGAATGTCGGTGGACTCGTGATGCTCCACGCCGTTGTTCGTGAACGTATCGCCGAGGCCGACGAGCCAGACATAGCTGGCGTAATGGCGCGCACCGAACAGCGCCACGGCCTCGTGCACGACACGGCGCATTTTCGCGATCTGCTCGTCCTTGATCGCCAGATCCGCCGACGCGTCGGCGAAAAGGCTGAGCCGCGTCGCGCGTGGTCCGGGCGTGAGCTGCACGGTCCGCGAAAACTCGCCGGCGAAGAACGGCGAATCGACCAGCGTCGCCGCCGCCATTTCGGGCAGCACGACGAGCCCGGCTTCCGGACGGGCGCCGCGCGCCGGCGTGTCGTAGGCCCATGCGTCCGGGATGCGGACGCGCGCGCGCACCGGCAGAGTGCGCGCGTCGGCCGATTCGGGCAGCAACAGCACGTGGTTGAACAGCACGATCGCGATGTGCGGCGTCATGTTCGGCGTGCTGCCATAGCTGCCGCCGGAACCGACCGGCGGCGACAGGTAGTCGAAGTCGGCGGCGATTGCCGAAACGCCCTCCGGCACCGTGACGCGGAAGGCAAATGCATCGAGCGGATCGCGCGTCCACGCCAGCGTGCGCTCGCCGGCCCTGAACTTGAGGCCGGTCACCTGCACGATCGGCCCGGTCGCGGCGTGCTCGCCCTGGATCCATTTCGGATAGACGACATGCATTTCGCCGGCAGTGGCAGGCAAGATCACATGGGCATGCTGGATGCCGTGCCGGATGTCGCGCGCATCAACCTCGAGTTCGATCGCCGGAAGCTCGGCCCGCGCTGCCGTCGCGGCGGCCAGCAGCCAGGGTGCAAGGAGCATGCAGCGCAGTGCGCCAGGCAAGAATGCTTTGGAGGTCATCGGACGGATCCCCTGATGGAATTTCTGCAGAAGCTGCGACGGCGCCTTCATGCCCGCCGGCTGGCGGAAGGATTGCACATTTTAGATCGCGCGCGGAGCCCTGGCGCACGGCCGCCACGCTGTGCGCTGCCGCGCGACATTGCCGTTCCCGCCTGTCCTGCGGGCGCGAGCCGGTCCCCGCGGCGCGGTTATGCCTGCCACTAACGACATGGCGCCTCGACCGCGCTAGACTTTTACGGCCATGGCGACGCACAAGCAGGGCCCGCATCAGGAGAAGTTCGACCGCAACGTGGCGCAGGCCCGGCGCGATGCCGAGCAGCGCGCGCTGGGTTATCGCGAGCGTGCGCTCAAGATGTATCCATGGATATGCGGCCGCTGCGCGCGCGAGTTCACGCGTGCGAACGTGCAGGAGCTGACCGTGCACCACCGCAACCACAACCACGACGACAATCCGCCGGACGGCAGCAACTGGGAGTTGTTGTGCGTCTACTGCCATGACAATGAGCATTCGCGTTACATCGACCATACCGGCGTAGCCGCCTCGGCGGCCGAAGATGCATTGGCGCCGGCCACCAGCAATCCGTTCGCCGACCTGCGCGTGCTGCTGAAGAAATAGGTGCGTGAGGCGCGATGGCAATCGGGGAAGTTCGATCGATGTCCGTGTGACTTGCCGCCCGACGTGAGACCGGTAACATGACCGAAAACAAGACACGCGAAACAGGCGCGAGCGTCGCCGAATTCATCGCCGCCATCGCCGAGCCGCAGAAACGCGCGGATGCAACGGCGATCGTCCGCCTGATGCAGCGTGCGACCGGCAAGAAACCCGTGCTGTGGGGGCCGTCGATCGTCGGCTTCGGCAGCAATCACTATGTCTACGCCAGTGGGCGCGAAGGCGACATGCCCGTTGTCGCGTTCTCGCCGCGCAAGGCGGCGATCGTGTTGTACAGTCTGATCAACGCTGCGGGAGCCGACGCGCTGCTCGCACGGCTCGGCAAGTACACGACCGGCAAGGGCTGCCTCTACATCAAGAAGCTGGCCGATGTCGACGAAGCAGTGCTCGCGAAACTGATCGACAACGCCGTGCGCAGGAAGGCTCGACCTGCCTAGAACCCTTCCGCCGCAATCCGCTGTTATTGCGCATGCGGCGTCGACGGCGACGCAACGGCGTGCAGCCGCTGGCGCCCGGTGCTTCTGTCGCTGACACGATCCGCGGCCCAGGGGAGGGTACCGTTTCTTCCCGACCCGCGTAGACTTGCCGACTTGATGCAGGTTAACGGAGAACAATCATGATCCTGAAAGACAGGCGCATCGCGATCACCGGGGCGTTCGGCGCGCTGGGTACGGCAGTCGTGCGCCGTGCCCTGATCGAAGGCGCGCGCGTCGCCGCGCTCGACCACGCCGCGGCGCCCAGGTCAGCGTCGGACTTCGCCGACGCCGTGCTGGTCGGCGGGGTCGACCTAGCCGATGCGCAGGGCGCGAACTCGGCGCTGACCGACGCCGCCGCGGCGCTCGGCGGGATCGACGCCCTGGTCAACATCGCCGGGGGCTTCGCCTGGGAAAAGATCGAAGGCGGCAGCCTCGATACCTGGGACCGCATGTACAGGCTGAACGAGCGCACGGCCGTTGCGGCGAGTCAGGCCGCGCTGCCGCACCTGCTCAAGAGCGCCAGCGGCCGCATCGTCAACATCAGCGCCGCAGGTGCGATAAAGGCCGCAGCCGGAACGGGCGCCTACGCGGCGTCGAAGTCGGGTGTGGCACGACTGACCGAAGCGCTTGCCGAGGAACTGAAGCAACGCGGCATCACGGTCAATGCGTTGCTGCCGAGCATCATCGACACGGCAGCGAACCGGGCCGACATGCCCGACGCGGATTTCTCGCGCTGGGTGCGGCCGGAGCAGATCGGCGACGCGATCGTCTTCCTGCTGTCCGATCGCGCGCAGGCGATCACCGGAGCGCTGATTCCGATCGTCGGCCGCGTCTGACAAAGGGCGGCCTGCGATGCATCCTGACGCTTGAGCCGTCCTGATCCGCCGGCGGCCTGCGGATTTGCCTGACAGGAACTCCGCTTTCGGCTTCGCGCGTCCTTGTTCAGCGCCCGCCTCAACGAGCCAGATCGTCAAGAATCGGACATTCGGGCCGCTGGTTTCCGCGGCAGTGTCTCGACAATTCGATCAGCGTGCGCTGCATGGCCTGCATCTCCAGGATCTTTGCACCCAGTTCCGCCGCGTGCGCCTGCGCGAGCTTTTTCACCTGCGAACTTGCGCGCTGCTGGTCGCTCCACAGTGCAAGCAGCGTCTCTATCTGCTTCATCGAGAACCCGAGGTTGCGCGACCGCTTGATGAAGCGCAACCGGTGCAGGTCGGCGTCGGCATACAGCCGGTAGCCGGCGAAAGTGCGGTTTGCCTGCGGGATCAAACCGGCACTCTCGTAATGGCGGATCATCTTTGCGCTCACGCCGGTTGCGGACGAAGCCTCGCCGATATTGTGGAAGCCCTGTTTCCTGGCCTCTGCCAGTTCGGGACGGAGTGCTTGCCGGGTCATGCGAGGTTCCTCGGGTTGGTCATGCACCAAGTCTAGACCTTCCAGCCATGGCAAGGTCAATCAAAACCGCCGCAACGCGCAGGCGCTTGACCTTCCCACGGGGTCAAGCCTCAATCTTCGCTCAACGGCATCCCGCCGTAAATCGAGGAGAACGTCATGAATGCTGCCAATGTCGAGAACAAAGCCTGCGCCTGTTGCAAGTGTATCGAATGCGCGTGCGTGGAATGCCGCTGCTGCAAGTGCAACGCTTGCAGCTGTGCCAGCCGGTAACGCAAGATGCAGCGAGGGGGCCGCGAGGCCCCCTTTCCGGGCCGGAACGCTCGGCGACAGACGTGCGCGGGTGCAACAAGATCCTGCGTCGGCGCGAAACGATGCTGTCCAAAAGCGTGGTGCGGCGGCCCCTGCCGCCCCGCATCGACGAAACCAGCGCCTTGCTTTTTCTTGCGCCGCGACGCAAAGTCCGCGCCTCTGCCGAAGAGCGGTTTCTCAATGGACATGCAACTGTTTTCCGTTCTGCGCGCGGCGCATATCCTGACAGCCGCGGTATGGCTGGGTGCGGGCGCGATGCTCACTCTCTACATCATGCCTTCGGTGCGCAGCAGCGGCGCCGCCGGCGGCGCGGTGATGGCCGAGTCGATGCGTCGCGGGTTGGGCATCTTCATGGCTTCGGTCGCGGGCCTGACCATCGTCAGCGGCTTGCTGCTCTTCTGGGTTTGGTCGCAGGCACGTGGCCCGGGCGGCACCCACGGCACCGGCGCGATGCTGCTGGCGCTGGGTGCACTGGCGGGCGTTGTGGCGGCGATTGTCGGCGGCGCGGTTCTCGGTCGCGTGAGCCGTGAACTGGCAGGACTGGCTGGCGCACCGGCGGCCGATGCTGCAGTGCAGGCGCGCATCGCCGCCTTGCATCGTCGCGGCGCCGCAGCGAGCAAGCTGACGCTGAGCCTGCTCGTCGCCGCGCTGCTGCTGATGGTCTTCAGTCATTCGTACTGACGGCCCGGACGGAATTCCGGCCCGAAGCGATATTCACCGAAGGCGCGCAGCCGGATCCGGAACGATATCGGCTGATTGATTGTGAAGCGCTTCACTCCGCGATGAAGTGGGGCTGGACGGGACGAACGAATCGAATGCGCTGCTGCCTGCCACTGTGCGGCCGGCGATCCGTGCATGCATCGACAATGCGGCTGCCGGACCTTGGCGCGACGCTGCATCCGCTTGCAAAAATCTCTGTTGAAAGGTCAGTTGCCTGGGTTCCCAGGCAAGCCGCTCACCAGAAGTAGATCTGCAATGCATCCTCGCGCGGCTTCGGCGGAATATCGGCCAGCAGGTCCCGCTGCTTGCGGAAGTTCAATGCGCTGCGCGCCAGCAGGTTGTCGATCTCGGCCATGTTGTAGCGCGCCTCGGCCCTGGTCGGCGTACGCAGGTCATCGGGAAAGATGCCCATGCCGCTCATGATGCAGTACCAGGAAAAAACCGGATAACCCTTGCCGAGTTTCTGTTGCGTGACGTCCGCGACGATGCTGCGTCCGGAAAGCCACATGCGGAACAGTTCCTGCAGCGGCTCCGACAGGTTGCCGTTGGAAGCATTCGCGCGCCAGTAGTCGGTGTCGTTGCGGCTGTTGGACTTGTAGTGCGTGACGATGTAATCGCGCGTTCCCTCGAAGTGTTCGTTGACGCGCTGGTTGTAGCGCTCGCGAGCCGATTCGCTCATGTCGCCGGCCTCGAGCACCTGGACGAAGTCCGCCAAGGTCTGCTGGATGAACAACAGGGCGGTTGCCTCGAGCGGCTCGATGAACCCCTGCGACAGGCCGACAGCGAGGCAGTTGCGGTTCCAGTGCTGCGTGACGCGGCCTACCTTCATCTTCAGGTGCCGCGCCGGGGTGTCCGACTCGAGCAGCCCCAGATGCGCGCGCAACTCGCGTTCGGCTTCGTCGGCCGAACAGAATGCCGAGCTGTAGACGTAGCCGTTGCCGAAGCGCCCGGTCAGCGGAATCTTCCAGGCCCAGCCGTGCTTCATCGCGGTCGACACGGTCTGCGCCGGAATCTCCTCGCCGATCGGCGTGGGCATCGCGACTGCCGCATCGTTGAACAGGTTTTCCGCGAAGCTGACGAACGGCGTCTTCAGCGCCTGCTGGATCAGCAGGCCGGCGAAGCCGGTGCAGTCGACGAAGAAATCGGCGCCGATCGTTTCGCCGCCGTCGGTCACCACCGACGCGATGTCGCCGTTCCCGGCCAGCTTCACCTGCTTGACGTGGCACACCTTGTATTTGACGCCGCGTTCGAGTGCCTTTTTCTGCAGAAACTGGCCGAGCAGCACGGCGTCGAAGTGGTAGCCGTACCAGACGTCGAACGGAAAATGCCGCGCCGGTTTCGGACCCAGGTTGCGGTCGGCGAGTGTCGATGCGATGAAGAACCGATTCGGGTGCGCATGCACGTCTGCGCCGCGTACGCGCGCGTTCACGTTGTGCACGAACTGCGTCATCGTCAGGTTGTCGAGCATCGACGCGAACGGATGGAAGTAGCTCTCGAACCCCGGCTTGGTCGACCATTTGTCGAAGGTGATGCCGCACTTGTAGGTGGCGTGGCAGGCCGGCATCCATTCGGCTTCCTCGATGCCGAGCTTGTCGAAAAAACCGCGCATCCAGGGCGTCGAGCCTTCGCCTACGCCGATGATGCCGACCACGGGCGACTCGAGAACCTCGATCTCGATACCTCGCGGCAACAGCGCGTCGGCCAGCATCATCGCGGCCATCCAGCCGGCGGAGCCGCCGCCGACGATGACCACCTTGCGGATCGTCGGCGGCACGTGCGCGTCCGGGTTCGGCTGCGTCAGCGAGAACGAATAGTTGAACAAGGTAGCGGTCGGCATGCATTTCCCCGGGCGGACGGCGTGAGTTTGATCACGAGCCGAAACGGCGTTCAGAGTGCCTCATTCGGCGGGCGCAGGGAAGCCGGGAATCCACTTGACGGGGAGGCAGGACGGTGCCGTGCAGCAAGGGAGAACGGGCGGCTTGCGAGGCGAGGCTTGGCGGGGAGCGGAAATGGTGCTGCGACAAGTCTCCTCGCGGAGGGCTGTACGTTCGCGATGGGGCGCAACGTGACCGCGTCGAGCCGCCTGCAAGCGCGCGTGCGTCGGCGGCTTCATCTTCATGAACATTGTTCAGCAAATCGATCGGCGGAACGCCTGCGTCACGCAAATGTTTTGCTACCACGTGCATCACGCGCCGATAACCGCACGATGCCTACCGTGACGCGCCGCCGAATTGATCTGTGGCGGCAGGGTGTAAGTCCTACGAGGCTTCAGCATCGTTTCCTGCTTCAGCGCGGCATCGAATCGGTTGCATCGGCTCCGGCTCGGCCGCTTGCCACAAGGTGAAATCTCATGAACAACTTTGAATATCCTCGCACGAATCTCGTTGCCACCCCGCTTGCCGGATCGCGGTTCAGGGGCGGCGCATTGCTTTGCGCCGGAGCGTTGCTGCTTCTTGCATGCGGACCCGGTCTGGCAATCGCGCAGAACGCCAGCAGCAAGGCGTCGGCCGCAATCAACACGGCGGTGGGCTGTACCGTATCCAACGCGACGACGATCGGCACTGCGCCGCTCAGCTGCCACGATATTTTCAGCGGGGCGTCGGTTCCGGTAACGCCGGACAACTTCGTAACGATCATGAGCACGCCGATGAAGGTATCGGCGAGCCAGTCGTTGTTCGCGTCGCCATCGCTGGTCACGGGACTGTATACCAGCACCACCACCAAGTCGCATACGGGCAGCACCTCCACGGCCACGGCTTCGGGCGGCGTCTATATGCGCGCCGTCCTGACCGACCCCAACACCGGAGCCATCGTGAAGATTGCCGATCCGGTTGCCGTCTGCAGCAACGATATTCTCGGATGCCAGGCATCGAGCAGCGGCGATTTCGGCGTGACGCTGGATTCGCGCATACAGACGTTGACCCAGACACTCAGTGATTGCGTGGTCAACGTGGTTGTCGGCGGTGTCGCCGGCTCAGGCACCTGCGACTTTGATCTGACGACACAGTTGATCCTGCAGACCACTGCCGCGCACACCTTCAACTTCATCTTTCCGAACGTGGGGCAGGGCAGCTACAACGTCGCAATCCAGGTGGCTGTCAATTCCAGCGCCACGGTGGGCGGAAGCGCGACCGCCGTCGGTGCCGCCGCATTCGGACTGGGATCGCTCACCGTCGAAAGTGTTCGCCTCGTGCACAACTTCGCGTTCTGATCTTCCGATCGCGCAAGGAGCACGGGTTTGCCGTTGACGCAGAGAGCAGAGACAGACCGCTGTCGCCCGCACTCCCTCTGCGTTGTTCCGCCGCCGCCCTCCCCATCAGGAGGGCGGCAGGCAGGATGCGCCGGTGCTTCGCCCGCGCAATCGATCGGCGTATTGTCGCGACATTGCCGCGCTGTCAAGAACACCAGACATGGCTAGCCCTTCAGACGTGCGAAAGATCGCACTCTCGCTTCCCACAACGAGGGAGAAAGAGGGGCGCTTCGCGTTCGACGTACTCAACAAGACGAAGTACAAGGGCTTCTGCTGGGCATGGCTGGAACGGATTCATCCGAAGAAGCCGCGCGTGCCCAATCCCGACGTACTCGCGGTTCGCGTGTCGAGCCTCGACGCAAAGGAAATCCTGCTGATGGCCGATTCGGAGAAGTTCTTCACCGAGCCGCATTACGACGGGTATCCCGCGGTACTGGTGCGCCTGAAGGCGATCGGGCGAGGAGAATTGCGCGCCCTGCTGGCCGACGCCTGGGCCACGCAGGCACCCAAGGCACTGCGCGACGGATTTCGGGCTACCCGCAGGCCGAAATAGCGTAACTTGGTTCATCGCGATCGCGTCGACTGAAGAGGAGTAAATCCTGTCGCCGGTTCGGTCGCGCCGCTGCAGGAGCGCACCGGTTTGCGCGCGCGCGGTCTTCGGTGAGCGGCACTTTTGCTGTCGTCGCCGGCTGGCGTACCGCGAAATCCTCCCGCTTCCATGAGTCGCGCCGCGGCGCGCTACAATGGCTTCCCCGTCGAGTCATGGGCGTTCTTGTCCATGCGATCCATCCGTTCGCCGGAGGCGATCGAACCGGAATGAAAACACTGGCCTTCAAGTCCGCGCGCGCCTTCCGCAGCTGGCTCGCCCGGAATCACGATCGATCGGACGGAATCTTTCTGCGCATCTTCAAGAAGGATTCCGGCGCAGCGACGGTCACGTATGCCGAAGCGCTCGATCAGGCGCTTTGCTTCGGCTGGATCGACGGGCAAAAGCAGCCATGTGACGGGCAGTCGTGGCTGCAGAAGTTCACGCCGAGGCGGCGCGGCAGCGGCTGGTCGAAGCGCAACACGGCGCATGCGCAACGGCTGATCGACTCCGGGGAAATGAGCCAGGCCGGACTGGCCGAAGTCGACGCGGCGCGAGCGGACGGCCGCTGGACGGCAGCCTACGATTCATTCGGCGAGGCGACCATGCCGGCTGATTTCCTGGCAGAACTCGCCCGCAACGCGAAGGCAAATGCATTCTTCAAGACGTTGAACAAGACCAACCTGTATTCGATCGCCTACCGCCTGCAGACGGCGAAGAAGGCCGAGACTCGCGAGCGGCGCAAGCGCACGATCATCGCGATGCTGGCGCGCGGCGAAAAATTCCATTGAAGGCGCGGCAGGCGTCCGGCGCGCTGCGTCGGCATGGCGGCCGCGCCTCGAGGGCAGGCGGTGCAAGCCGTCGCCGACACACCTGACTCCGGAACGATGATCTACGAAGTGATTCGTTGACTGGTGCCGGACGGCTGCAGTACGATAGTTTACGTAGGTCGCTTCGCCCAAACGGACAAGGGTCGTGTATGCACGTCTGCTTGTTGCTGCTCGCAGCGGTACTGGCGGCGCCTTGGGCCCACGCGGGCAACCAGGAGGGCGGGAATATCACGCCCGTCGAACAGCTCCTGCTCGCCGACTCGCGCGAAACGTTTTCCGGTGCCGCAGAAAGCCTGCGCGAGCAATTGCGACCGGGAGGGCGCTATGCGTTCATTGACGATCGCGACAAGTGGCACGTCGAATGGCACCTCGTGCAGATGGCCAACCTGTTCCGCGTCAATCGCACGATCGACGGCATGAATCGCGACCAGAAATCCGAATTGCTGACCCTGCAGAAGGAAGTCGGCGACCTGCTCAGGCACAGCGAAGCCAGCCGGCTCTACTGCGTCGAGCACTGGACCGACAATTCAAGGGTTCCCACGACAATCTGCCGCACGCTGAGCGGCGTCCTGTTGTGGCCTCCGGGCCCCCTGTGAAAACAGATCTCGACGCGCGGGCATTGTTCGACCGGCGGCGCGGAAATCTCGTCGGCGCTCCCGTTGCTCTTCGCAACGAAAACAGCCGCGCCCGGCGCGCGACCTTCGGGTTCCGCGAAGCCGTCCGTCACGCCGCTGCGTCCGGCATTGCGGCGGCGGCCTGGGCGTCGCGTCACGAATCGTGCGCGATGCGAACCTGCAATTCCCGGCGCGCGTAGTCGATCACCATCACATCGAACAGGCCGAGCACGTCCATTCCGATCAGGACCACCGGTTCGTGCGTCATGCGCCATTGGCGGAAGATTTCCATGTCGCCGGTCGTGACCTGCACGTGTCCGATCGCGACGCTGCCCAGCAGGATCGGCGGCGTATCGATGCGGTTGCCCAGCTGCACGTCGAGCGTGACCCCGACGATGCCGTCCGGCACCACGGCTTCCTTGCGGTAGCGGCTCACCAGGGACTCGTGCAGGGCGACATTGCCGATCGTGCCCTGACCGCCGGTGTCGATGATGGCCCTGCCGGCAACGCGGCCGATGCGAGCGTCGACAACCGCCAGGCCGTCATGGAGCTTGAACGGTATGACGACGAAACCGGCACCGGCGCGCTCGCCGCGCGAGCGGGCGATGACGATGCTGCCGTGGTGAAAGTCGATCGTGATGCGCTTGTCGAGCATCCCTTCGGTTCCGAGGATGCCGTCGGCTCCGCCCAGCCCGTTCGCGATGATCGGCAGGCGGCGCGACGGCAGGGCCAGGTCTCCGACGACGAGCCCGTCGACAGGAATCGTCGGCACTGTGGCCGATCCGGTCACGCCGCGCAGCACGACGCGATCGGAAGCGGCGGGCGACAGGCCCAGTGCCAGCGCCACGTCCGGCGTTACCGCGGTGTTGCTCGCGCCGGTGTCGAGCGCGAGGCGAAACGGTCCCTTGTCGTTGATCAGCACCGGCACCCAGATGCGGCCGATCCGGTCGCGGTCGGTGCGGGCGACCCAGCGCTGTTCCGGTGGCGCATCGATTCCGGTATCGGCCGCTGCGGCGGGATTCGTCGCGGCAGTGCTCGCAGCGGGAACCGGAGCCGGAGCATCTTTGGCCGAAGTCGCAGTACCCGCCAGGGCCAGCGCCAGCCACGCAGCCGCAGCGACGCATGTTTTGAGGAGATGGCCGGCGCGCAAGGCGAATGCTTCGCACATGATCGACCGTGTCCGACACCCTGGTTCCACAATGTCCCATCATATACTCCGGCGCCGGTCGCGCCTTGTCTGCTCCGGTGTCGCACAGGTTGCCCTGGTTGCGCGGTGGTCGATGGCGCAGGCCGACGCTGGCCGATCTGGTCGGTGTCGACGGCCCCGGCGGCGCGCAACGAGCGTTCAGCCTCGTCTAGGGCGATAAACCGATTGTGACTGGCCATGCCAGGTCCTGCCGGCTGCCCTTGCGGCCACGGCGTCGCGCTACGATCTGACAATGATGCGTCTGCTTCTCGGCTTCCCGGTTGTGCTCGCACTTGCGCTAGGAAGCGCGCCCTTGGGCGCGCGCACGGTCTGGCGCTGCCTGCGCGATGGCACGGTCAGCCTGGCCACCGCTCCCGAGCCCGGTTCGCAGTGCAGCGCACGGACACTCGACGACGATGCAGCGTCGTTGCCGAATTTGTGGGGATCGATGGGAGTCATCCATGGCACGCTGTATCGGCGCGAGCAGGACGGTCGCACGGTGTACGGCACGCGCAATCTGCCGGGCTCGACCAAGGTACAGCAATACACCGTGGAGACGCCGGCCGCATCCCCGGCCCATGCAGGCCTTGGCAGGGTTGGCGAACCGAAGCTCGACCTGTTCAAGTCCGAGTTCAGGAATGCCGCGCGCGCAACCGGCGTCGACGAGGCCTGGTTGCGCGCGATCGCGCACGCCGAAAGCTACTACGCTGCGGACGCCGTTTCGGTGAAAGGCGCCAAGGGTGTGATGCAACTGATGCCGGACGTGATCGGCGACTACCATGTGCAGGATCCGCTGTCCGCCCGGCAGTCGATCATGGCCGGCGCACGACACCTCAGGACACTGGATGACCTCTACGGCGGCGACCGCGTGATGGCGGCAGCCGCCTACAACGCCGGCATTGGCGCCGTGACTCAATACGGCGGCGTGCCGCCGTATGCCGAGACACGCGACTACGTCGAAAAAGTCAGCGCGCTGTACGCGCGCTATCGCAAGGCGATGGGGCTGCCGCCGCGACCGCTCGAGCTTCAGGTGGCGCAGTAGAGTCTGCCTGAAGTGCCGCCTGGCGATCTGCGGGTTGTGCGCGATGGCCCCCGCGTGGCGCCGCATTCATCAAGGCCCTGCGGCCGCCCGGTGAGGTCCTGCCGGACCGCAGCAGCGCGATAACGGACGCAAGCAGCCACAAATGCGATAATCGCGCCCCTTTTCCCGAACTGCCCTTGATGAAAATCCCCAACGGCCTGCAGCCGCTGATCGACGACGGCGTGATCGATGCTGTGCTGCGCCCGCTCAAAAGCGGCAAGGAAGCATCGGTGTACGTGGTGCGCTCCGGCAGCCAGACGCTCTGCGCGAAGGTCTACAAGAACATGGCTCATCGCAGTTTCCAGGCGCGCGTGCAATATCAGGAAGGCCGCAAGTTCCGCGGCAGCCGCCAGTCGCGCGCGATCGCCAAGGCGACGAAGTTCGGCCGCCGCGAGCAGGAAGCCGAATGGAAGAATGCCGAGGTCGACGCGCTGTATCGGCTGGCCGCAGCCGGCGTGCGCGTGCCGCAGCCGCGCGGATTCTTCCATGGCGTGCTGCTGATGGAATTGATTGTCGATGAGCACGGCGACAACGCGCCGCGCCTCGGCGAAGTCGAACTGGCGCCGGAACGCGCGCTCGCCTTCCATGTCGAGCTGATGCGCGACGTCGTGCGCATGCTGTGCCTCGGCCTGATTCACGGCGATCTGTCGGAATACAACGTGCTGGTGACGCCGACCGGGCCGATCATCATCGACCTGCCGCAGGTCGTCAGCGCGGCCGGCAACAATGCGGCGCGCGCGATGCTGCTGCGCGACGTGCACAACATCCGTGATTGCCTCGCACGCGGTGCGTCGCAATTGTCGGCGACGCACTTCGGCGAAGAGATGTGGGCACTCTACGAACAGGGACAGCTCCAGCCCGGCAGCGTGCTGACCGGTCAATTCGTGTTCGACGAACACGCGGCCGACGTGCAGTCGGTGATGATGTCGATCGAGGATGCGCGGCAGGAAGCGATCATCCGCCAGCAGGGGCGCGCGGAAGCCGAGGCGGCATAGTCCGCCGGCGTCCGGTCCGGGTCGAGGACGTTGATTCGATGCGTGCTGGTCAGATCCGCTCGATGCGGAAGCTGCGACCCTTGATCTTGCCGCTGCGCAGGCGGCCGAGCGCCTTGTCGACGAGCTGACGCTTGATCGCGACATAGGCGCGCGTGGCGAAGACGTCGATCTTGCCGATCGCATCGCCCGGCAGGCCGGCGTCGCCGGTCAGGGCGCCCAGAATGTCGCCGGGACGCAGCTTGTCGCTGCGCCCGCCGTCGATGCGCAGCGTTGCCATCGCTGCCTGCAGCGCGTCCTTGGCGTTTGCGTCGACCGGCCCGAGCTTGCGCCATTGCAGCCGTGAGCCCTGCTGCGCTTCGATGCGCAACGCGCGCGGCATTTCGCCCGGGCCGCACAGGCTCATCGCGAGGCCCTTGGCGCCGGCGCGCGCGGTACGGCCGATCCGATGCAGATAGATGTCGGCGTCCGACGGCAGTTCGTAGTTGACGACGGCGGCGAGGTTCTTGACGTCGAGGCCGCGCGCGGCGACATCGCTCGCCACCAGCACGCTGCAACTGCGATTGGCGAAGCGCACCAGCACCTCGTCGCGGTCGCGCTGGTCGATGTCGCCATGCAGCGCCAGCGCGTCGATGCCGAGGTTGCCGAGCGCGTCGACCACGCTGGCGGTGTCGCGCCGCGTGTTGCAGAAAACGACGGTCGATTCGGGCCGATGCTCGCGCAGCAGCGCGGCGAGCGCGACCGCTTTCTGTTTCGGATCGACCTCGAAGAACCACTGCTCGACGGTCGCCTGCTCGACCGGCGCGTCGATCGTGACTTCGAGCGGGTCGCGCAGCGCCGTGCGCGCCATCGTGCGTATGGCCTCCGGAAACGTCGCCGACAGCAGCAGCGTCTGGCGCGATGGCGGCGTCGCCGCGACGATTTCCCGGATCGCTTCCTCGAAACCCATGTCGAGCATGCGATCGGCCTCGTCGAGGATCAGCGTGCGCAGCTTGGCCAGCGTGAGCACATGCTTGCGCAGCAGTTCCTGGATCCGACCAGGCGTGCCGACGACCACGTGCGGATCCTTGCGCAGCGATGCGAGCTGCGGTCCGAGCGCCACGCCGCCGGTCAGGATGGACACCTTGATGTTCGGCATCGCCAGCGCCAGTCGCCGGATGACCTTGGCAACCTGGTCGGCCAGTTCGCGCGTCGGACACAGCACCAGCGCCTGCGCGCGCAACAACGTCGGATCGAGCCGTTGCAGCAGTCCGAGGCCGAACGCGACCGTCTTGCCGCTGCCTGTCGGCGCCTGCACGATCACGTCGCGCCCGGCCAGGATCGCCGGCAGGCTTGCCTGCTGCACCGCTGTCATCGCGGCGTAGTTCGATGCGTCCAGGGCCTTCTGCAGGGCGGGTGACAGCGGTAACGAAGAGAATGCGCTCATGACCCATGATCGCAGTATTCGGCGCGGGTTGCGCGGGCTGCCTGCCGCTGCGCAGTCAGTCACCGGGTCGCGCCGGCAGGCCGGCATCCGGAACCACTTCCTCGTACTTGAGGCCGATCGGGCAGACGTGCCGGCTTGTCGGGTGCAGCAGCTTGCCGACGGAATCCGCAGTGCAACGGCGCTGCGGAAAGTCGCGACGCCGCTCAGTGGCGGCGCTTGATGTCGCCGGCTGCGACCATCTCCACGCTCAGCGTGAAGGTGCGCAGTTCTTCCGGCTGGATCGCTCCGACGCCGACCAGGCGCCGTGCGATCTCCTCACCGCGCTCGTTGCGGATCGTCAGCACCATCGAGTATTCCCACGTGCCGGCCTGCGCCGGATTGCGGATGCTGCCTTCGACGCGCAACGGCGTGAGCGTTTCGGGCAACGGCGCGGATTCGGCCGTGCGCGACTCGAAGCGCAGGTGGTGGCGGCAGGCCGGACAGACTGCCGCGCTCTCGAGGATCGTTTCGCGGCAATGCGGGCAGGTGCGCGTCGCCCCTGGCGTACCCGCGCGCGACGCGGTCATGTGCCGTGGCCGTTTTCCGATCCGTGGCCATTGCTGGACTTGCGCTGCGCATCGACGATCTTCACGTCGTCCCAGCCGAAGTCGGCCTGGCCGCGCATGCGTGATCCCGCGGCGACGGTCAAGCTTGCGGCCTTAAGGTCGCCGGTCAGCGATCCGCTCTGCATCAGTTCAACGTGCGAAGCAGCTTCGATGTTGCCGACCAGCTCGCCCGAGATCACGACCTTGTCGGCGCGCACACTGCCGGTCACGTGGGCGCCGTGCTCGATCGTCAGGTCACCGCGCACGTCGACATCGCCCTTGAATCGCCCGGCGATGCGCACATGGCCGGAGCCTTCGATCTTGCCTTCGATCGCAATGTCCGGAGCGATCAGCGATTCGGACTTGGCTTTGTCGCGCAAGGGCGCCGCGGCGGCGCGTGCGATGCTCGGAGCCGGAGCGGCAATGTCCGCCTTCGGCTCGACCGGCGCATCGAAGCGTGCCGGATTCAGTGATTCGGGAGTTGTGGACGAGGGAGTCGTTTTGAGCTGGTCTTTCCACAGGGCCATGACGGCATTCCTGGCGTTGCTAGGGGACGGGAGAGGCTACGCCTAAAAGGCCTCGAGTGGAATGGCTTTCCAGGTTAATAATTCGTTTACCATCCTCGACTTGCGTGGCGCAGTTCGTGCAGCCTCGCACTTGCCCGCACCACGGCGAAAGCGGTGCGGGCATGCCGTTGCCGCGGCGGCCCGCCCCGAACTGACGTAGGCCCGACGTGCGCCGATTGCCTAACCGTTCGTTCATGTCGATCGATCATACTTGCCGCTGCCGCCGCCGGAGCACGCACCTTGAAGACTCTTCCCGCCTGGTTTTGCCTGCTGGTCGTGTCCGCCGCGCAGGCCGATCCGCGCGCCGACCTCCAGCACGCATTCGATGGCTTACTGGCTGCAGGCGGATTCCGCGGGCATGCGCAGGGTCGCGTCTTCGGCCCGGGGCTTCCGGCGATGGAAGGCGAGGTCGATGTGCTGTTTCCGGATCGCATCCACGTGCGCACCGACGACATCGAATTCATCGCTTTGTCCGATCGCGCCTGGATCAATACGTTCGGCTTGTGGACGCAAACGGACCGCTCGCTGTTGCCGATCACCGCATTCGACATGGCGGCCATGCGCCAGGCGATCGCCTCGATCAGCAACGTGCGCCTCGAAGGGACTGCAAAAGCGGGCAACTGCAGCACGCATGTCTACTATTTCCACAGCAGCGGCCGCTTGCCGGGCGCAAGCGGTGAGGGGGACCTGCGCGCGTGGATATGCGATGGCAACGGCCGCCCGGCGCGACTCGAGGCGATCGACACGAAAACGGCGGAGAAGCTGGTCTTTGCTTTCGACTGGACGCGCCGGCCTGACGTCAGCGCACCCTGAGCGATCGCGGCTTCGGCGGCGCGCGCAGGCCAGGCAATGCATGAAAGCGCCGTGCCTGCCGATCTTGAGGGCTTCCCTGAACGTGCGGGGGATCTCTCCGACTGCAGTCCGAGGACCTTGCCGCCGAAGCCGTGAATAATGCGCGCGTAGATTCGAAGCACAGGGGAATTCCATGCAGCTGCCCGTCGGTATTCCGCTCCCGCATCGTGAAGCGCTGACCGAGGAAGAACGCATTGCCCGCGCGCGCGCCTTCGCCGACGAACTGGTGCTGCGGCGTACGGTACGCGAATTTGATCCGCGGCCGGTCGCGCGCGAGGTGATCGAGCACTGCCTGCGGGCGGCCGGCAGTGCGCCCAGTGGCGCGAACCAGCAACCGTGGCGTTTCGTGGCGGTCTCCGACCCGGCGATCAAGCGGCGCATCCATGCCGGTGCGGAAGCCGAGGAGCGCGAGTTCTACCGGCATCGGGCGACCGAGGAATGGCTGCAGGCGCTGGCCGTGCTCGGTACCGATTCCGAGAAGCCCTTTCTCGAGATTGCGCCCTGGCTCATCGCGGTGTTCTATGAGCGCTATGGCATCGACGCTGAAGGGCGCCGGCACAAGCGCTATTACCCGCACGAATCGGTCGGTATCGCCACCGGCATCCTGATCGCGGCGCTGCATCGCGCGGGCCTGGCGACGCTGACGCACACGCCCAGTCCGATGGGATTCCTCAACGACATCCTCGAGCAGCCGCGCAACCAGATGCCGTACCTGCTGCTGGTCGTCGGCCACGCGACAGAAGATTGCCGCGTGCCAGATATCCAGCGGATGCCGTTCGACGCCTACGCGCGTTTCGTCTGAGGGTCGTGCGCCGGGAAGCGCGTCGCCGCGCCTGTCGATGGGCTGCCGTCGAAGCGGCGGCCTGACCGGCGCCGCTTCGAAACGCCGCGTTGCGGCGGATGAGCCCTGAAAATCAGGCGTTCGGCAGGGCGGCGTTGTGGTAGACGTCCTGCACGTCGTCGAGCTCTTCGAGCCAATCGATCAGGTCGCGCAGCGTTTCGGCGACCTCGGGGTCGACCGCCACGCGGTTTTCCGGACGCATCACCACATCCGCACTGACCGGCGTAAAACCGGCGGCCGCAAGCGCCTTCTTCACCGCATCGAGGCTGTCCGCCGAGGTCAGCACGGTCGTCTGCGCGGCGTCCGTCTGCACGTCGTCGGCGCCGGCGTCGAGCGCAATCTCGAGCACCTTGTCGTCGCTGCCCGGCTTGCCGGTGTCGACGACGATTTCGCCGAGGCGGTGAAACTGGAACGCGACCGACCCGGTCGTGCCGAGATTGCCGCCGTGCTTGGCCAGCGCATGCCGCACGTCGGCGACCGTGCGCTGGGCATTGTCCGTCATCGCATCGATGATCAGCGCAACGCCCGACGGGCCGTAGCCTTCATAGCGCAGCTCCTGCATGTTGTCGGCGCCGTCCGCCCCCGAGCCGCGCCGCACGGCGCGCTCGATCGTGTCCTTGGTCATGTTCGCCGCGAGCGCCTTGTCGATACCGGCGCGCAGGCGCGCATTGGTGGCCGGGTCGGCGCCGGTGCGTGCCGCGACGGTGATCTCGCGGATCAGCTTGGTGAATACCTTGGCCTTTCTTGCGTCCTCGGCATTCTTGCGGCCTTCGATGCTCGGGCCTCTACCCATGGGGAAACTTCCTGCGCAAAGCGTGATGCGTCGATTCGACGAGGGCGGCAATTATAGAAGGGCGCGGGCCAATTGTCCGCGCCGCCCCAGGCACGCGGCCGATTCGTGCTTGAGGGCGCAAATGGCCGGCAGCGGAATCGTACCGGCCGCCCGCAATCAGGCCGCCGGCACCGTTTCGGCGCCGCCGCGTGCCAGCGGATCGGGCAGGGCATCGCCGGTGCGCGTGAAGCCCAGCGACACCGAATTCAGGCAATGGCGTTCGCCGGTCGGCGGCGGACCGTCCGGAAACACATGACCGAGGTGGCTGCCGCAGCGCGCGCAAACGATCTCGGTGCGAACCATGCCGTAGCTCGAGTCGCGGATCTTGCGAACATGGGTTGCGTCGTACGGCTGGAAGAAACTCGGCCAGCCGGTGCCCGATTCGAATTTCGCCGTCGAACGGAACAACGGCAAGCCGCAAAGGCGGCAGGTGTAGACGCCGTCGAGCTTGTTGTCGAGGAACGCGCCGCAGAAAGGCGCCTCGGTTCCATGTTGCAGCAGCACGCGGCGTTCTTCTTCACTCAGGCCTGCGATCAACGCGGTGCGCTGCGCGGCGGTTGGCGGGGTCAGGTCGAAAGCAGCCATGGGAATCCTCGGTTCGAAGCGGGTGATATGTGCGCGCCATCGGCCTGGATGGACCGGCGCGAGGCTATGGATATGACGGCGACGCGCGCCAAAACCAAGCGCGCGCCGCGCCGGGTGGGTTATGGCCCGGTCCGCTCGTGGCGCCGCAGCCCGTGATCGCGAACGAGGGGTGGGCGGGCTGCCTGACCGGGTGCCAAGGGTCGCCGCGACGTGTAACCTTGCATTTTCGGCAATGCCTTCCGGATTCATCGACATGAAAGCACGCACGTCGTTCGGCCAGCACACGCTGGACCGCCAGTATTTCGTTTCGGATGAGGTCTTCGCGGCCGAGCACGAGCGCATTTTTTTCCGTTCCTGGCTGCTTGCCGGACATGTATCCCAGCTTGAAAAGCCGGGCAGCTATTTCCTGTTCGAGCTCGAGCATGAAAGCGTCGTGGTACTGCGCGACCACGCCGGCGAAATTCGCGCGTTCCACAATCATTGCCGCCATCGCGGCAGCCGCCTGTGTCGCGAGGCGCAAGGCACGCTCGGCACGGCGATCGTCTGTCCCTATCACGCCTGGGCCTACGCACTCGACGGCACGCTGAAGAACGTGCCCGCGATGAAGGAAGTCGCCGGCTTCGACGCCGCCGACTATCCGTTGCACGCCGTGGCGCTGACCAACTGGGAAGGCTTCCTGTTCGTCAACCTGGCCACGGAACCCGAGTCATTCGAGCGGGCCATGCCGGGCTTGATCGGCCGGTTCACGCAATGGCAGACGGCGGAACTGCGCGCGGCCGACCGGCGCATCTACGAGGTCGATGCAAACTGGAAAATGTTCTTCCACAATTTCAGCGAGTGCTACCACTGCCCGCTGGCGCACCCGCAACTGAACAAGCTGACCGCGTTCCGCAATTCCGAGAACGACCTCGATGAAGGTCCGGTGCTCGGCGGTCCGATGTGGATGAACAACCGTGAGGGAAGCATGACGATCGGTGGCGAACGCTGCGCGCCGGCGTTCGCCGGCCTGAATGCCGACGAGCGCGCCCGTGTGTACTATTATACTTTGTTCCCCGGCGCGTTCCTGTCGTTTCATCCGGATTACGTCATGGTGCACCGCGCGATTCCGCTGGCCAAGGACCGCACGCGCATCGTCTGCGAATGGTATTTCCATCCCGATGCGATCGCCGCGGCGGGTTTCGATCCGAAGCCGGCGGTCGATTTCTGGGACATGACGAACCGGCAGGATTGGGACCTTTGCGTCAACGCCTACAAGGGCGTGATCTCGCGTGCCTGGCAGGCGGGGCCGTACTCGGAACTGGAAAGCCAGCTCGCGGCATTCGACCGGCAATACCTGCGGGCAATGCATGGCGACGCCGAGCCGGCCAGTTCGTTGCGCAGCGCCTGACCGGATGGAAACTGAAATATAGCTCTCCATCAATGCGTTAGCAGCTTTATCTGCAAGGCGCGTCACCATGTGGCGTCGAGCCGGCCGCGCCCGGATACGCAGCAGTACTCGCCTCGTGGCAGCCGCGCGCTGTCCTGTAAGGATTTGCGACGCGTCCCGTCCAACGCCCCGTACGAGCCAATCGCGGGCGCGATCGGAAGACAGACCAGGGCGCAGGCAGTCGACTCGCCGCCTGATCCGTCTGGTCCCGCAGCGTCCGGCTCGTATCACCTCTTGCCGCGCCCGCAATCCGAAGCGCTGTCGGCGGTGCACGCGCAATACGCCAACCAACCCACCGGAGACTCCTCATGTCGAACACGATCTTCAAGCCCCTCACCCTCGCGCTTGGCGCAGCTTTTGTCGGCTCGGTTTCGCTTGCGCAGATGGCGCACGCATCCCCGGCGTTTCAGTTGACCCCGCTGCTGGCGCCGTTCGCGGCAGCCGGCGCGGACGACAAGGCCGGCGAAGGCAAGTGCGGCATGGACAAATGTGACACCAACAAGGACGGCAAGGCGACCAAGGAAGAGGCAATGGCTGCCGGCTGGACGGCGGCACAATTCGCGATGGCGGACACCAGGCATCAGGGTTTCCTGACCCAGGCCGATTTCGATTCGTATCACTTGCTGAATCGCAGCGAGCCGGTGAAGAAGGGCAAGGAAGGCAGCTGCTCGGCCGACAAGAAGGGCAAGGAAGGGTCCTGCAGCGGCCATTGATCACGCGACGCCGTCGCCGCGTGCACCCGGTCCAGCCCTCCCCGGCAAGGGGAGGGTTGGGCTAGATCGTCGTGCGTCCAGATCTGTTGTCGCGAAGAGCATCGCACACCACTATCTCGCCGTGGGGGCAGTCGTCACGAGATCCCGTGGTCTGGACACGGCCGCCTCAAGGCGCTTCACTTCGCGAGTGAATCCGGAAATCCTCGCGCTGCTCGAATCGTCATCTGCAAACCGCACTGCGGTCCTCGGAAACGGCAGGCGAATCTTCCTCAAGCGCCGCACCGACGTACCCTCCGATTTCTTCGCGGCGGAAGCCGCCGGACTGTCGGCGCTTGCAGCTGCCCGCGCGTTGCGCGTTCCCGAGGTGCACGCGGTCTGCAGCCATGGCATCGCGATCGAAGATCTCGGCCGCGGTCAGCCGGCGGAGGTCGACTGGGAGGAAGCAGGCCGTCGTCTTGCGCTCCTTCATCGCCCGACGGTGGCGCGGTTCGGCTTCGACTCGGACGGCTACTGCGGCGACACGGCGCAGGACAACCGGCGCGACACGGACGGCCATCGCTTCTTCGCGCAGGGGCGTCTGCTGGCTCAGGCGCAGCGTGCATTCGACCGGCACCGGATCGAACGACGCGACCTCGAGCGCATCGAGTCGCTATGCGCCCGCCTGCGCGACCTGATGCCCGAATCCCCGCCGGTGCTGATCCACGGCGACCTGTGGACCGGCAACCTGCACGCCTGCGCAGGCGGCGAGCTGGCGCTGATCGATGGCGCAGCCGTGCACCACGGCTGGGCCGAATGCGATCTGGCGATGCTGACCTTGTTCGGCGAACCGCCGCGCGCGTTCTTTGCAGCCTACGAGGCCGAGGCGCGTGTCGACTCGAGCTGGCGCAGCCGCGCGCCGCTGCTGAATCTCCATCACCTCCTCAATCACCTCAACCTGTTCGGTGGCAGCTACCTGGCCGGCGTGCGCGCGACCATTCAAAGTCTCGCCTGACCCTGTCCGGGCGCTTCGGCGCGGCACGGCGGCAATCGATCGATCCTCAGCGGCGGGCGGACTTGCCGGTGGATCCGGTCAGAACCTCGTCGATGAACTGCATCGCCTCGTCGGAGCCGGACTGGCCGAGCCAGAACAGCGCCTGCTCCTTGACCTTGCGCGGATGGTCGCCGCGCACCAGCGCGATCAGCGCTGCGTCGGCCTGGTCGTCTTTCAGCTGCGACAGTGCGAATACCGCCTGTTCGCGCACGCCGTCGGATTTTTCCATCGCGATCGCCGCCAGGATGTCGTCGCGCGCGCGCCGGTCGCCGGTCTGCGCCATCCAGAACAGGGCCTGTTCGCGCACGTGCTCGGAGGTATCGGTCTGCGCGATGCGATGGATGCTCGCGTAGCCGTCGTAGCCGTGCGCCTGCGACAGGTCGAACACGGCGTCGGCGCGCAGTTCGGCGTCGGCGTCGGAGGTGGCGACGCGCTCGACGACTTTCGCGCCATCGGCGCCGCGCGCCTGCGCGAGCCAGAACAGTGCCTGCCCGCGCAGTTTGCGTGGATGCCCTGCGTCGGCCAGCCGTGTCAATGCCGGCGTCGCTGCCGCGTCGGCGTGCATTGCAATCGCCGCCAGTTCGACATCGGCCAGTTCCTGCGCGGCCGTCGCGGCGTTGCCGGACAGGAACGCGATGCTGTCGCCGCTGGCGACCGGATCGATCCAGCGCAGCTTGTCGGCGTTGCGCACTTTGCACCCGGCGCTGAATGCACGCGCCTTGTCGACACGGCCGGCTGCAACATGGATGTAGATGTTCATGGCTTCCGGCGCGGCGGCGCGCAGGCCATCGCCATCGTTGCCGATGCTCCAGCTGCGGCTTTCCAGGTCGCAGTCTTCGCGGCTGATGGCGTGCCGGCGCCACTCGTGGCAGCAGGCCGAGCCGAGGCCCGCGACGCCCGGAACCTGCCACGCCGTCCATCCATCCTGGCCGGCGATACGCGCTGCCAGGCTGGCCTCCGTCGCGCTCGCCGCGCCGGCGACGAACAGCAGGGCTATAGAACCGATGATCGTTGCGTTCGCGCGCATGGCTGGCTCCATCACTGCTTCAACTCGGATTCGATCACGTCGAGTGCGGCGTCGCTGTTGGTCGTAGTGATGAAGCGCAATAGCGCCTGCTTCTCTTCCTTGGTCTTCGCCTGCCGGTAAAGCTGCAGCAGGGCGTCACCGTCGCCAGCCACGAGCAGGCCCTGCATTACCGCATCGCGCAGCGCCGGCGAGCCGGCTTTCGGATACAGCCTGACCAGCGCCGCGCTGCCGCCTTCGTCGCCGGCAACGCCAAGCGCCTGGATTGCCTCGACGCGGATCTCGTCCGGCTGCGTGCCTTCGGCGATCACCGTCAGCGACTTGACGTCACCGGCGACGCCGAGCGCCTGGATGATCTCGCGCTGGCTGGCCGGATCCTTCGTGCTGTCGAACAGCTGCTTCAGCTCGCTCGATGCGTCGAGTGCGCCGAGCGCCTGAATCGCCGCCTGGCGCACGCTGCCGTCGGCCTCGTTGCGCGCCGACGTGAGGATCAAATCCTTGCGGTCGGCCACGAGCCACGCCTGGATGATCGCCCGGCGTTCGCGCGGGTCCTTGCTGACTGCATACAACTCGCCGAGACGCTTGATCGCGCGATCCTCGCCGCTGACGCCGAGCATGCGGATCGCTTCTTCGCGCAGCGCCGGATCGTTGCTGGTCTTGGCGACGTCGACGACCGAATCCAGCGCGGCGTCTTCGTCGATCTGGCTCAGCACGAACAGCGCGCGCTTCTTGACCTTGTCGGAGTGCCGGCTCTGCAGCACCTTCTTCAGCAGCGGCACGGCGCGCTCGGGCGGTGCATTCATCAGCCCTTCGACCGCGATTTCGGCGATGTCGTCGTCGTCGCCGGCTGCGGCGCCGGCAGACTCGCGCGCCGTGGCGGCAGCCGGCTGCGTCTGGCGCAGCAGCGCATCGGCGTCCTTGCTCCAGCGGCTGGCCGGAAAATCGTGGTGCAGGCGTTCGACGGTCGCCTTGGCCTCGGTCGTTCGTTTCGCCTGCAGCAGCGCATAGGCCTGCCAGTAGATCGCCGCGTCCGCGCTTTGCGGTTCCTTTGCGCGCAACTGCTTTTCGAGTTCTGCAAAGCGCTTGAGCGCCGTGCTCCAGTCCGACTGTTTGAGCGATTCCTGGCCCTGCCAGTATAGTTGGTTCAGTTCCTTTCTGGCCGGCGCCATCGCATCTTCAGCCATGCCGCGCGCAACCATCGGCGCCAGTGCGGCCGCAGCGGCGATGGCGGCGGCGAACAGTGCGCGCAGCGTCAATCGGGTCATGACTTGCATGTGAGTGGCTCCCGTGTAGGTCAGGTCTTGTGCTTGCCTGCGTTGTCGATGCGCGCCTGCGTGGCGCGCACCTGGAACAGCAGGTCGGTCTTGCGCAGGTAGTCGCGCAGGCCGTCACGAGATTGGATGGACGCATCGGCCGGCTGGTTAGCAAGGTCGATCAGCACAGGCTCGAGCTGGCGCAGGAAATCCGCCAGGCGCGTGTTGCCCGCGCGTGCCGCGGCGGCCGCATACAGGCGGTTCGAATCGACCAGCGTTGCGGCCAGGTCGCTGTTGCCGGCATGCAAGTCGCTGCTGTCGGAATTGGCCGCCGTCAGCAGCAACCCTTCCGTTGCGCGCAGATGATCGGACACGTAGGCATCGAGCACGCGCGCTGCCAGCGCGCTGTCGCGCGCGCTTGCTTCATGCGTTGCGCTGCTGCGCCCGGCGTAGTAACCGATGCCGACGGCAAACGCGACCAGGCAGGTCGCGGCCAGCGCGAGCCGAGGCGACAGCAACGATTGCGCGAGGTCGCGCAGCCGGGTGCGCCAGTCGTCGCGACGCGGCGCGTTCGACGCCTGCTCGATGCGCTGCTCCAGGCGTTGCCAGACGCGTTGCGTGAAGCCGTCGTCCGGCTCGACCGGCGGGGCGGCGTCGGCCGCCTGCAGCGTCCGCTGCAAATCGCGGTAGCGCGCTCGCAGCGATTCGGAACTGCGCAGCGCCGCGTCGATTTCGGCGTTGCGTCCGGCGTCGAGGCCGTCCCGGTAGAAATACAGAATCAGGTCATTGTCGCTGATCGTGCTCATGGCATCACCGCAAGGGTTGCAATGCGCCGCGCAGCTTGCGCACGGCGCGAAAGATTGCCTGTTTCGAGGCGCTGGTGTTCATCGACAGGGTCTGCGAGATTTCCTCGATCGAATGGCCTTCGGCGTGGCGCAGCACGAAGGCGGTGCGTTCGATCACGCTCATGCGCGCCAGATGATCGTCGACATGGCGGCCGATTTCGTCGCCGAGTGCGTGCTGCTCGGGTCCCGGCTCGTCGACGCTGCGCTGGAGCAGGAAGTCGTCATCGTCGTCGCCTTGCGCGCTTGCGTCGGCACTTTCGTGCCGGGCGTTGCGACGCATCTGCTCGAGCGCGGCATTCACTGCGATGCGGTGCAGCCAGGTCTTGAAGCTCGAGCGCCCATCGAACTCGGCGATGTGCCGCCACGCATTGAACAGCGCCTCCTGCACGGCATCCTCGGCCAGGGCTGCGTCGCGCGTGATGCGCACGCACAGCGTGAACAGCATGCGTGCGTAGGCCTCGACCAGAAGTCGAAACGCGCCGCGGTCTCCGCGCCGGGCTGCCGCCACCCGGCGTTCTTCTTCGTTGGCCATGGGCGCTTGGATGGAAGGACCGTTCATTCGGTTAGCAACGCTACTCTGTCCTGGCAGCCGGTGGTATTGGCCATCGAGTCGCCGCCGCGCGGCGATGCGCACGAGCGCGAAACAGCCGCATCGGCGCTGGCCATGGGCAGCCCGCATGCGTCGACCATCGTCGAATTGCCGCGCCATCGCTGGACGGGTGGCGGATGCACCTCTAACATCGCGTGCCCGGTTTCAGCTGCCTGAGGAGTCCCGCACAGTGAAGCGTTTGCTCGCGTCTGCCATCGCATTTTCTCTTTCTTCGGCCGCGCAGTGCGCGGACAAGCCGCCGACGGTTCCGGCATTCGATGGCAAGCGCCTGTCGCAGGAGGTCAAGACGCTGTCCTCCGACGAATTCGAGGGGCGCGCGCCGGCAACGGCGGGCGAGACCAGGACGGTGGGCTACGTGGTCGGGCAGATGAAGGCGGCCGGCCTCGAACCGGGCGGCGAGCTGAAGGACGGCAAGCGCGGCTGGACGCAGGCCGTGCCGCTGGCACGTGCGCAGATCTCCGGCACGCCGTCTTTGTCGCTGAGCGTCGCAGGCAAGACGCAGCGCCTGACCCAGGGCGAGGAGATTTCCGTGCGCGCACCGCTGGACGGATCGAAGTCGGTGTCGCTGACGGACCTGCCGCTGGTGTTCTGCGGCTACGGCGTGAAGGCGCCCGAACGCAAGTGGGATGACTTCAAGGGCGCCGACCTGCACGGCAAGATCATGGTCGTGTTGATCAACGATCCGGATTTCGAGACCGGTGTGGGCGATTTCGGCGGCAAGGCGATGACCTACTACGGCCGCTGGACCTACAAGTATGAGGAAGGCGCGCGGCAGGGCGCCGCCGGCATCCTGATCGTGCACGAGACCGAACCGGCCGCTTACGGCTGGGCCACCGTGAAGAATTCGAATACGAACACGATGTTCGACATCGTGCGCGCTCACCCCGAACGCGAACACACCAAGGTCGAGGCGTGGATCCAGCGCGATCTCGCGGTCGACCTGTTCAAGCGCGCGGGCCTCGACTTCGAGGCGCTGAAGAAGCAGGCGCAGACGCGCGACTTCAAGCCCGTGGCGCTCAAGGACGCGACGTTCTCGGCGTCGTTCGCGGTCGACCAGTCGGTGATCACCTCGCAGAACATCCTCGGCCGCGTGGTCGGGAGCAAGCGGCCCGACGAGGTCATCGTCTACAGCGCGCACTGGGATCATCTGGGCGTGGGCGCTCCCGACGCAACAGGTGACCGGATCTACAACGGTGCGGTCGACAATGCGACCGGCACGGCGGCGCTGATCGAAATGGGTCGCGCGTTCGCGCATGGGCCGAAACCGGAACGGTCGATCGTGTTCCTGAACGTCACCGCGGAGGAGAGGGGCTTGCTCGGATCGGAATATTACGCGGCGAACCCGCTCTATCCGCTGGCGACGACCGTCGCCGACATCAACACCGATGCCTTGAATCCTGGCGGCGTGGCGCGCAACTTCTCGCAATCCGGCAATGCGCAGTCCGGCCTGCTCGATCTGCTGATCGCCGATGCGAAGGCGGCGGGCCTGGAGTTCAATCCCGATCCGCACCCCGAGACCGGCGGCTTCTTCCGCTCCGATCACTTCCCGTTCGCCAAGCGCGGCGTGCCGGCATTGTCGTTCGGTTCCGGCGACGACATGGTCGATGGCGGCAAGGCGGCCGGCGACGCGGCACGCAAGGACTACATCGGCAACCACTATCATCAGCCGTCGGACGAGTGGCAGGCGGGCTGGACCTTTGCCGGCATGGCACACGACCTGCCGGTGCTGTACAGGGTCGGCAGTGACCTGGCGAACTCGACGCAGTGGCCGAACTGGTCCGCCGATTCGGAATTCCGCGCGATCCGTGACGCGAGCGCGGCCCAGCGCAAGTAGCACCGTTGCCGCCGTGATCTGTCCAGTGCAAGGGCGAACGCGGATCATGTGCCGTGCACGCTGCGGACGTTCCGCCGCAGCGATGCTTGCGATGCTGTGCGGCTTGTTGCACGCGCAGGCGATCGAATTCGGCGGCTACACCTGGGAAGTGCGCTCGGGCAGCGGCGGTCCCGGACCGAACACCTTTGTCGCGAGCAACGTGTCGCTCGATGCGAACGGCTACCTGCACCTGAAGATCTCGCACGACAAGTCGAAATGGACGACGGCCGAGGTGTTCACCGATGCGCGCCTCGGCTTCGGCACGTACCAGTTCAAGATCATCGGTCGGCCGGACCAGCTGGACACCAATGTCGTGCTTGGACTGTTCAACTATACGACGCCGGATGTCGGACCGGATGGTACGAACGAAATCGACATCGAATTCGCGACCTGGGGCGACCCGACTGCCGAGCACGGCAACTGGACGGTGTGGCCGGCAGTGCAGCAGTCCGGCATCAACGCGACGACGTATTCCTACGATACGACCTTGACCGGCGACACGAGCACTCACCGCTTTCAGTGGACTTCGCGCCAGGTTTACTATGAATCGCTGTACGGACTAAGCGATGACGAGATCGGGCTTTTCCGGACCTGGACCTTTGCGCCAGCCGACTACGTGCTGCGCGTGCCGCAGCACCCATTGCCGGTGCACATGAACCTCTGGCTGCTCAACGGCCATGCGCCGACGAACGGGCAGGATGTCGACATCACGATCGCCGAATTCCGCTACATTCCGGATTGCCTGTTCAGCAACGGCTTCGACGAACCGAGTACGATTTGTACCTGAGACTTCGCCTGGAGTGCCAGCCATGCGATTGCTGCCGTTTCCGGCACTGCTTCTGATCGCCGTCATCAGTCCGGCCCTGCCCGAAGAGGTTGCCACGATGTTCACGCTCACGTCTTCCGCATTCGCCAGCGGCCAGCCGATTCCGAAAAAATATACGTGCGAAGGCGATGACCGGTCACCGCCGCTGGCCTGGGCCGGCGCGCCATCCGCCACGAAGAGCTTCGCGCTGATCATCGACGACCCCGATGCGCCGGATCCGGCCGCGCCGCGCATGACGTGGGTGCACTGGGTGGTGTACAACATTCCGGCAACGGCGACGATGCTCGGCGAGGGCTCCAGCAGCGGCGCGCTTCCCGCAGGCGCGGTCGAAGGACACAACGATTTTGGTCGGGTGCGCTATGGCGGACCGTGTCCGCCGATCGGACGCCATCGCTATTTCCACAAGCTCTATGCGCTGGACACGTCGCTGCCAGCCGGCAAGCCGCTCGACAAAGGCGGCCTCGAGTCCGCGATGAAAGGCCATGTGCTCGCGCACGCCGAACTCATGGGCACCTACCAGAAGGGTGACAAGTAGCGTGGATGGTGCCGTCCCGTTTGAATCAGGAGCCTTGAACCCGGGTTACGCGGATGGGAGCTGATCAACGCGGATAGTGCAAAAGCCGCGATAGGGTAGGGCGCGGGCGCGGTCGATTCCAGAAACAGGGAATGCTCCGCGCAGTTGCGCTTCTTGTCGGCGTATTCCGCGTTCGAGGCTCTTTTTTTTCATCCTGGCCCGGGATCCGCCAGCCGATTGTATTTCTTGAGCACCTCGCGCAGGCGGTCGTGCGGCAGCGCGATGACCTCCAGGTCGTTTGCGCCCTTCATCGTTTCCGCGGCAACCATCGCGTTGATGATCGCTTCCTCGGTGGCCTGCACGGTGGCGAGGAATACCGGGTTCAGCTGCTGGTTCGGCAGCATCGTCAGCGTGCGCAGGCCGTTGGCGGCCGCGCCGCCCGGATTTGCCGTCGAGAACGCGATGAAGATGTCGCCGGAACCGTCGCCGGCGAAACTGCCGTCGCGGCCGAGACCGAGCGCCGCGCGTCGCGCCAGGCGTTTGAGCTGCGTCGGGATCAGCGGCGCGTCGGTGGCAACGACGATGATGATCGAGCCGATGTCTTCTTCGCGCACGGCATGTTCGGGGATCTCCCTGCCGACCGGCACGCCGGCGATGCGCAGCTGGCTGCGCCTGCCGTAATTGCATTGCACCAGCACGCCGACCGTGTAGCCGCCGAGCTTTGCCGGCAGCACGCGTGACGACGTGCCGATGCCGCCCTTGAATTCGTTGCAGATCATGCCGGTGCCGCCGCCGACATTGCCCTCGTCGACCGGTCCGCCATGGGCCGTGTCGAGGGCGTGGAACGCATGCTCGGCCTTGACGTGGAAACCGTTCATGTCGTTGAGGTCGTCGTCGGCGGTTTCGGCGACGATGGGCAGCGACCACGAATAGCCTTCCGAATCCGGCGGCGCCTTGCGGATGCGCCAGGCGATGACCGCGTCGCGAACGACGCCGACGCTGTGCGTGTTCGTGATCATCACCGGCCCGTCGAGGACGCCGGATTCCTCGAGCCAGGTCGTGCCGGTCATCTCGCCGTTGCCGTTCAGGGAGAACCAGCCGCCGAAGACCGGATCGAGGCTGTCCTTGCCGCGTGGCAGCACTGCAGTCACGCCGGTGCGAACCGGGCCCGCGCCGATCTTGAGCTTGCCCGATCCGGAGATCAGCGTGGTATGGCCGACTTCGACACCCTTGACGTCGGTGATGGCGTTGAACTGCCCCGGCGTGCCGTCGAAGGGCACGCCGAGATCGCGCGCCCGCGGTTTCGCCACGGCCGTGCCGGCAACGAGTGCGAGCGAAATGACAACCGCGATCGCGGCGCCGGACATTTTCATGACTGACTCCCGTTGCACGCAAGTGTGCTGCTGCGGCCGCACCGGTGTCCGCCGCGGTCCCGCTGCGCAGAGGGTAGCGTGCGGCGCAAACCAAGTCGATGCGCGCCGGCGGCGCGTCCGCGGCCGACCTGCAGGACGCGTTTGCATTCGCCGGCGCCCGATGCTGGAATGCGCCGGGCACCGCGCAGTGCGGCGTCATCGTCCAGAGGGGATCCGTTGAGTTCGAAAAAGCGGCGCGACACTCGGGTGGGCAGCCTCGACTGCGTCGGCGTCGGCATCACGCTGGGTTCGCACCTGACGCCGCTCGCGCGCAATTGCATCGAGGCGGCCGACGTCGTCTTCGTCGCCGTTTCCGATGCCATCGTCGAGCGCTGGCTCGAAGAGATGCGGCCGAACGTTCGCAGCCTGCAACCGCTCTACGCCGAGGGCAAGCCGCGCCGGCGCACGTATCGCGAGATGGTCGAGGCAATCCTTGCCGAAGTGCGCGCCGGCAAGAAGGTCTGCGTCGCGTTCTACGGCCACCCCGGCGTGTTCGCCTGGGCACCACACCGTGCGGTTGCGGTGGCGCGCCGCGAAGGCTATTCCGCGCACATGGAACCTGGCATATCCGCCGCCGATTGCCTCTATGCCGATCTCGGCATCGATCCCGGCGCGTTCGGCTGCCAGCATTTCGATGCGCGCCAGCTGCTGTACTGGAAGCATCGCATCGATCCGACCGCCTACCTGATCGTCTGGCAGGCCGGCATGGTCGGCAGCGACATTCCGCGCGCGGGTTCCGGAGGCAACGCCGCCTGTCTTGCGCTTCTGGCCGAGCGATTTGCGCGAGATTATCCGCGCGATCACAAGCTGATCGTCTACCGGGCAGCAACGCTGCCGGTCCAGGCGCCGCGGATCGAACGGATCGCGCTGCACAGGCTCGCCGCGGTCCGCATCGAGGCGCCCGACACGCTCGTGTTTCCGCCGGTCCGGCGTGCGCTTCCCGACGGGAAAATGCTGCGGCGAGCGGCAAGAGTCGCGCGGCCGCGCGCGTGATCGGGCGCGTGCGATTGCGCGCGCTCGCGCGCGGCGACCTTGCATTGTTCCGCGCGCTCTATTGCGACGCCGAAACGATGCGCCACATCGGCCGCCCGTTCTCGCACGCCGATGCGGCGGCAAGTCTGCGCGCCACGCTTGTCGCCTCGCGCGAGGCCGCGGGACCATTCTTTTGCACCATCATCGAGCGCGGCAACGATCGGGCCGTGGGCCTGTGTTCAATTCGGCCCACCGCCGACCCCCGCTGCCCCGAGCTCGGCATCATGATGGTGCGCACGGCGCGCGGACGCGGGCTGGCGCGCGAAGCACTCGGCGTGCTCATCGACGCGGCATTCCGGACATTGCCGATCACCGGCGTTTCGGTGCAGTATCGCTGCGCCAATGCGGCCATGGCGCGCGTCTGCGACGGCCTGGGGTTTTCGCCCGCCCGCATGTCGCAATCTGGCGCAAGGGCGAAGACGTATGTCAGGATGCTGCGGCGACCGCGATTGCAAATGTACTTCGAACAACCAGCGAAGAGGAAACCAATGTCGAAAATCATCGAGTTCCTGGAGCAGGCCGGACGCGACGCCGCCTTGCGTCACGCAACGCGCGAGCAGCTGCTGCGCGGCATGAGCCGGGTCAATATCGGCAAGACGCTGCAGGACGCGGTACTGAACGCCGGGTCGGCCGGACTGGCAGCACTCATCGACGCGCGCGAGACGATGTACTGCCAGAATCAGTCCAAGACGCCGCCGAAGGCTCCGGCGAAAGCGCCACCGAAGAAGGCACCGCCGAAGAAGAAGGCTCCAGCGAAGAAGGCGCCGGCGAAGCAACCTGCCAGGAAAGCCCCGAAACGCAAGCGCTGAGGTCGACGATTGCCGTTTTCCGGTACTTGCAGCGGCGCCCGGCACTTTGCGCCGGGCGCTGGCTCGCGTGCGTCGCGCTGCTGATCGTTGGACCCGACCTCGCGGCGGCAGAGACTCCCGACGAACTCCTGCAACGCGCCGATTACCTGAAGACCGGAAACAATTCCGAGTTCCAGACGCTGCTCGTGCAACTCGACGCCCAGGCACCGGCGTTGTCGGTCGCGCAACGCGATTTCATCGACTATCTGCATGCCTGGCAGCTGGGTTACCTGGGCAGATACGAAGACGCATTGGCCGCTTTTCAGGCGTTCCTCGCGCGGGTCAGCGACCCGACGGCGCAGGCGCGCGCACGGATTTCGCTGATAAACGTGCAGGTGAACGCCGCGCATTACGAGGATGCGTACGCGACGCTCGCGGCGCTGCTGGCGTCGGCAGACAAGATCCAGGACCGCACCGCCCGCCGGCTGAGCCAGACCGTGGCGGCGACACTGTACGGCGACGCCGGGCAATACGACCTGTCGCTGCGCTATGTCGAGCAGGCTCTCGCCTACGATCAAAGCGACCGTTCGACCTGCATCGCGCTGACGACGAAGGCCGGGACAATGGCGCGAAGCGGCCAGCTGCGCGCCGACGACGCGAGCGCGCAGGCAGGTCTTGCTGCCTGCATGCGCATCGATGACGTGCTGTATGCCAACCTGATCCGAACGTACGAGGCGCAGGCGCTGGTCGCCAACGGCCGCAGCCATGACGCGCTGCAATTGCTGCAGCCACACGACGCGGAAATTCTCGGCACACACTCTGCCGCGGCTACTTCGATATTCCGTTCGATCCTGGCGCGCTGCTATCTGCTGGGCGGCGACCTCGACAAGGCGCGCGAGTCGGCGCTCAGCGCGATCGACGACGGCGTCAAGCAGGCCTATTCGAAGCCGGTCGCGGACGCCTACGAAGTGCTCTATCAGGCAGCCAAGCTGCAGGGCCGGCTCCAGGACGCGCTCGACTATCACGAAAAATACGCCACCGCCGATCGGGCCTACCTCAGCGACACGACGGCGCGGACGCTCGCCTACCAGATGGTCAGCCAGCAGGTGCTGGACAAGAAGCGCCAGATCGATGCGCTCAACGAGAAGAATCAAGTGCTGCAGCTGGAAGGCGAAGTGGCCGCCAAGGCCGCCGAGACCGAAAGACTCTACGTCGCCTCGCTGGTTATCGGACTCGTCTCGATAGCGCTGTGGGCGTATCGCACCAAGCGGTCCCAGGTACGTTTCCAGAAACTCTCACGCCGCGACGGCCTTACCGGAATCGTAAACCGCCAGCATTTCATGGACGAATCGAAGCGCGCGCTGAAGTATGCCGCCAAGTCGTCGCGCGACGTCAGCCTGATCCTGATCGATCTGGATCATTTCAAGGTGGTCAACGACACGCGCGGCCATGCGGCCGGCGACGGCGTGCTGAAACAAACGGTGGCGACCTGCCAGCAATACATGCGCTCGATCGACCTGTTCGGACGCCTGGGTGGCGAAGAGTTCGGGGTTCTGCTCCCCGACTGCGGACTGGACATCGCCGAGCGACGCGCCGAGGAACTTCGCTGCGCCATTGCCCAGAGCGTGCGCGTGGATCCGGAGATGGCCGTGTCGGCGAGTTTCGGCGCCACGTCGACGCGCGAGTCGGGCTACGACCTGCGCCAGATGCTGATCCACGCGGACAGCGCGCTGTACCAGGCCAAGCGAGCCGGTCGCAACCGCGTCCAGGTCGTCGACAGCCTGCTGGCGGCGACAACGGATCCGCTTGCCTGAGAACCGGGCGGACGTTGCCGAGCGGCCCCGTTCGGTGCAATATCGCATCAGTACCCGGCTTGCCGGGGGCGCCGCGTGATCGGCGCCAGGAAGCAAAGGGAGTTGAGGCCGCACAATGGCGATGCCGGGCACACTGCGTTCCGCGATCGGGCGAATCTGCCTGTTGGTGGCCCTCGCATTGTCGGCGGCGGTTGCCGATGCGGTGGAGGATCCGGGCGATCTGCTCAAGCGTGCCGATGACGTAAAGACATCGGACCACGCCCAGTTTCTCGAGATCGTGCACCGGCTCGATGCCGATCGCCAGCAGCTGTCTGCCGTGCAGCTAACCTATCTGCGCTACCTGCAGGCGTACGAATTGTCGTTCGGCGGCAGCTACGATGCTGCCATTCCGGAACTGGAAGCAATCGTGCGCGAGTCGGACGATGTCGTGCTGCGTTTCCGCGCCGACGTCACGCTGACCAACATCCTGGCGCTGTCGGCCCGATTCGAAGAAGCCTACAGGCACCTGAACGAGTTGCTCGAGTTGCAGCCGAAGATCGAAGACCGGTCCACGCGCCTGCTCGGATTCGGCATCGCCGCACTGCTCTACAACCAGGCCGGACAATACGACCTGGCCATGGCAAATGCCGAGCGCTGGCTCGCCGAGGACGGCGACGGCGCCGCCTGCAAGGCGAACTACCTCAAGGTCGAGGCGCTTTATCGCACGGGAAAGCTCTCCGCCGACAGCAACGACGCCAAAATGGGCCTCGAGGCGTGCGTGAGGATCGGCGATCCGGTCTACGCGAACCTGATTCGCACGTTCCTGGCAAACCTGGCGATCGACGAGAAACGCCAGTCGGCAGCGATCAAGCTGCTGCTCGACAACTACGCGGCGATCCAGAAGTCCGGCTACAGCCGCCTGACGTCGGAAGTCGATTCGATCCTGGCACGTGCGTGGCTCGACAGCGGCGACCTGGACGAAGCGGCCCGCTATGGTCGCAGCGCGGTCGACAAGAGCGTCAGGGACGAAACCACCAAGCCGCTGGTCGATGCCTACCAGGTGCTCTATCAGGTTGCCGCGCGTCGCGGCGACTACCAGTCGGCGCTCGCCTATCACGAAAAATATGCAGTCGCGGACAAGGGCTATCTGGGCGAGACGAGTGCGCGGGCGCTCGCGTTCCAGATGGTCAACCAGCACATCCAGGACAAGAAACGGCAGCTGGACGAGTTGAGCGAGAAGAATCAGCTGCTGCTGCTCCAGCACACGGTTTCGGAAAAGTCCGCGGAGGCCGAACGACTCTACATCCTGCTGCTGCTTCTGGTGATCGCGTTCATCACGCTGTGGACCTATCGCCTCAAGCGCTCGCAATTGCGCTTCCAGCGACTTGCCCGGCGTGACGGCCTGACCGGCATCGTCAACCGCCAGCACTTCATGGACGAGGCGAAGGCGATGCTGCAGGCATGCGCCCGCGCCGGGCGCGAGGCCTGCCTGATCCTGGTCGACCTGGACAACTTCAAGCGCGTCAACGACACGCATGGTCACGTTGCCGGCGATGGCGTGTTGAAGCAGACCGTGGAAATGTTCCAGCTGCACATGCGCGCGGCCGACCTGTTCGGCCGCCTCGGCGGAGAGGAGTTCGGCATCATGCTGGCCGATTGCAGCCTCGAGACGGCGTGCACGCGGGCGGAGGAATTGCGCACCGCGATCGGAAGTTTTGCCCGGGCCGGCGTCACGGTCACGGTGACGGCCAGTTTCGGCGTCACGTCGAGCGGCCAGTCCGGGCATGACTTGCGCCAGATGCTGATCCATGCCGACAGTGCGCTGTACCGCGCCAAGCGCAACGGACGCAATCGCGTGGAAGCTTTCGCGTCGACTCTCGACACGCGTTCCGGCGCGCCGCCGACGTTCGCAACCTGGGATATTTCACGGACCCCGGCGGATTGAACCGCCACGTCGTTGCCGTCACGGCTTGCCGCCGCGACTCCAGCGCCGTCGCACGCGGCGGCCGCATCGACGCGTATTCGGCGCATCCCGCGCAATGCCGCGGCAGCCTGTGCCAGGCGCGCGGGCAAGAGCGCTCCGCTGACTTTCTTCCGCGATCGATCGCGACGATTTGCCGATGCGCTATCTTATGGGTTGTTCGCCGTCGCGCGTTGCCTCGGACCCAGACCAGGCTCTGCGGTCAGCATCGATATCCGGAATGATCGGCATGCATCGACTTTTTTTCGCGATATTTCCGGACTCGGCGGCGCTGCAGGAGATCGAGCGCGTCGCGGCGAACCTGCGCGCCGCAGGGACCATTCGCGGGCGCTGGACCTCGCCGGACAAATACCACATCACCGCACGCTTTCTCGGCGACTACCCCGACGCCTGCGAGGATATGGTGGCGCGCGCGGCCGCCGCGGCGATCCAGGTGCGCGCCGCGGCGTTCGAGATCACGCTCGATCGCATCGCCACGTTGCGCGGGCGTTTTCAGGTGCCCTGCGTGTTGCGTTGCGCGGCGCGGTGCGAACCGGCGATCCAGGCGCTATGGCAAGACCTCGGGGCCGCGCTGTCGACGTCGCCCGTGCAGGAGCAGACGCAACGGCGCTTCCTGCCGCATCTGACGCTGGCCTACGGCGACCGGATGTTCGATGCCCCGCTCGGCATCGCGCCGATCGTCTCGCGGATTGGCGAATTCGTGCTGGTCGACAGCCATCGCTCGGCGCACGTGGTGCGCGGGCGCTGGCCGCTGCGCGCCTGAAGTCCCGGCACCCGACAGCCGCGCGTTTGCTGAATACGTTCTTCACGCCGCGTTGGTAATGCCCGGCTACGATGTCCTGTCGAAGCAGTCGATACAGGAGAGCCGACAATGTCCGCAAGACCGCATTTTCCGTTGGCGCGATTCGCGTGCTGCAGTGTCGTGACGGTCCTCATGGCCGCCTGCGGCAATCAGTCATCGAATGCGCCGCCGCCGAATCCAGCCGGCGCCGCGCCGACTGCGGCGACCGCGCCGCCGCAACCGCCGGCGCAACCGGCGCCGAACGATCCGCAAAAGAACGCCTCCGTCGCCGAATTGATCTCCGGATCGAATGCCACGCAGCCGGCCACAACGCCTCCGCCTGCGCCAGCCGTGCAGGCTGCGCAGAACCCGCCCGGTGCGGCATCGCCCGGCGAGGCGTCGAACCCGGCGGCGCCCGCCGATACCGCCGGTGCAGTCGAATATGCGCGCGTCGTCAGCGTGCAGAAAATTCCGGGACCCCGGCAGATCTGCAGCAACCAGACCGTGGTCGAGCGGCGTGCGCCGGAAGACAGGCATCGCGTCGCCGGCACCGTGATCGGGGCGCTTGCCGGCGGCGTGCTCGGCCATCAGATCGGCGGCGGCCGTGGGCGCACCGTGGCAACGGTCGGCGGCGCGGTGGCCGGCGGGGCGATCGGGCGAAAAGTGCAGGCAGATCAGCAGGACCGTGACACCGTGACGCGTGTCGTCCGGCATTGCCGGCCGGCGACCCAGGCCGAGGCCGAGGGTGCCACGCTGTATGACGTCGTCTACTCGTACCAGGGCCAGAACCTGCATGCACGGCTGGACTACGACCCGGGCGATCGGGTCGAGTTGCCCGTGCGTGGCGTCGAATAGGCTGCCGGATAACGCAACTGTCAGGAATTTGCGCATTTGTGCGCATGACTGATGGCGGCATGCGCGCGAGCCGAAACGCGTTAACCTGATCGCGCTGCTCTTGGCTTGGGGTAGGGCATGAACGCATCGCGGTGGTCGGGGATACTTGGCGTGTGGGTGCTGCAGGCGCTGCTCGCCAGTTGCGGCGGCGGCTCTTCGAACAGCAGTTCCGGTTCGATGCCGCCACCGCCACCGCCGCCGCCGTTGCCGGTCTTCGATCCGGCCTACCTCGCATCGGCGCCCTCGCCGTTTGCTGCCGGCTGCGACGGCGTTGCCGTCAATGGCACGGTCTACGTCAATGCCGAAGTCGAGCCCTACGTCGCGGTTGATCCGCAAAACGGGCAGCGTCTTGTTGCGGTCTGGCAGGAGGATCGCTGGTCGACCGGTGGTGCGCGCGGCATCATTGCCGCAGCGTCCAGTGACGGCGGGCATACCTGGAGCCGGCACGCATTGCCGTTCACGCGCTGCGGCGGCGGCAATTCCGCCAACGGCGGCGACTACGAACGCGCCAGCAATGCCTGGGTTACGATCGGGCCCGATGGCACGGCGCATGTGCTGGCGCTTGCGTTCGACGGGCAGCTGATGGCACCCGGATCCAGGAGCGCCGTGCTGGCCGCACGCTCGACCGACGGCGGCAACTCGTGGGGCGCGACCAACGCGTTGATCGTGGATGCGGATGTCGCATTCAACGACAAGGATGCGATCACCGCCGATCCGACCGACGCGCGCTTCGTCTACGCCGTCTGGGACAGGCTGTCGACCGACAATCTGGGTCCGACTTATTTCTCGCGCAGCGCAGATGGTGGCGCGACGTGGCAGCAAGCGCGCGCGATCTACGATCCGGGACTCACCAACCAGACCATCAGCAATGCCCTCGTCGTGCTCCCGAACGGCACGCTGGTCACGATGCTGCTGGAGCTGGATGCGACGTCGGCAACCACGTTTACGGCGCACATCGCGGTGATCCGCTCGACCGACAACGGCGCGACATGGTCCGCGCCGGTCAAGGTCGCCGACGCGCTGACCGTCGGCACGCGCGATCCGGACTCCGGCGCTTCGATACGCGACGCCTCGCTGATTCCGGAAATCGCGGTCGGCCCGGGCGGCAAGCTTTTCGTCGTCTGGCAGGACTCGCGCTTCAGCAACGGCGCGCGCGACGCCGTTGCCGCCGCGCATTCCGACGACGGCGGGCTGACCTGGTCGGCGCCGGTCCGCGTCAACGCCGATGCGTCGGTCGCGGCGTTTTCGCCGATGGTGCATGTGCGCAGTGATGGCGTGATCGGCGTGACCTATTACGATTTTCGCGCGAACACGGGCAGCGCGGCGACCCTGCTCACGGACTATTGGCTGGCGCGCTCGTCCGATGCGGTGACCTGGCAGGAAGGCCAGATTGCAGGTCCCTTCGACCTGAATCTGGCGCCTGTGGTGACGACGCCGGGGTCCGGCGACTTCCTCGGCGACTACCAGGGCCTGGGCAGCGCCGGAAACCTGTTCGAGCCTCTGTTCACGCAGACCAACGCCGGCAACGCGACCAATCGCACGGATATCTACGTGGCGCCCGCGGTGTCGGTTACGGCCGGCGTATCGGCGTTGCAAACCGGTGCGGCAATTTCAGCCGGCGCCGCAGCCGAGAGTTTTGTCGTGACCGCGCAGATGCAGCAGCGCGTATCGGACAATCTGATCGAGGCGATGCGCCGCCGCCTGCCACGCGGCGCAGTACCGCAGCGCCAGGATAAACCAGGGCTTGATTGGTGAGCCGCTCAACGCGCCTTCGGAGCGGGCTTTCCAATCATCCTGCCCGCGAATGTCGGCATACGACCACTGGCGGAATCTTCGATCGCGGGCCAAGGTCCGCAAATGTCAACATCGCGCCGGCAACGTCTGGGACTCGCGCTCTCGTCTTGCCGCGACGGACACGCGCTTTCAACGCGCCCGCAGGCGAAAGCGCTCGCGGTAGTCGGCCGGGGTCAGCGAGGTCTCGCGCTTGAACAGCTTGCGGAAGCTCGGTGCATCGCTATAGCCGCAGCGTTCGACCACCTCGTCGAAACTCAATTGCGTCGCCTCGAGCAGGGCCTTGGCGCGTTCGACGCGCAGATGCTGGATGTAGCCCAGCGGACTGGTGCCGTAGTTCGCGCGGAAATGCCGCAGCAGGCTGCGCTCGCTCGTGCCGCAATGCGACGCGAGCCGCGCGACCGTGATCTGGTTGTGCAATTGCTTGTCGAGGAAGTGCGTGATCTTCTCCGACAGCGAATGGCGCGGCTTCTCGAGCAGGGCCTGGCTGACGTACGGCGCCTGGCTCTGGCGCTCGCCGTCGAGCAGCATCATGCGGCTGGTCTGCTGTGCGAGTTCTTCGCCGCCGACCTGCGCGATCAGGCGCAGCACGAACGAATACACGGCCGTGGATGCCCCCGTCGTGATGATGTTGCCGTCCTCGACCATCAGCGCCTGCTCCTCGAGCAGCACGGCTGGAAAATGCCGCCGGAACGAGCCGGCCATCCACCAGCTCGTCGTCGCCCGATGGCCATCGAGCAGCCCGGCCAGGGCCAGCAGATAGGTGCCGCTGCAGGTTGCCGCGATCCGCGTACCGCGCAGGTGCATCATGCGCAGCGCGGCGAATTCGGGTTCGAATTCGGCGCGCCGATGCCACAGTTCGCCGGGGCGGTGATGGTTGATGCCCGGCACCAGCACGAGGTCGAATTTCGGGTCGCGCCCGAGCGGTTTGATGTTGCCGATCTCGATGCCCGACTCGGTGCGAACGCGCCTGGCATTGCGCGGGCTGAAAACGACGCTCTCGAACCGCGGCGCATTGTTCGGCGAGCGAATCTCGCCCAGGGTTTGTGCCACGCGCAGCGCGTCCGCCGGCCCGGAAAGGCTCGACAGCATGCAGCCGTCGAGCGCCATCAGGCCGAGGCGGAAGGTCTTCCTGGTCATCGGCCTAGTCATCGATCAGCACCGTGCCGACGTTCGCGTTGATCCATGCCAGTGCGACGGCAGGGACGAACAGCGCATCGCCGTCGACTTTCTCGCCGCACGCGGCCAGCGCGACGTGCTGTGGAAATCCGGCCGGCAGCGCCGTCACCGAAGGAGCGACCAGCTGTGGCTTGCCGGTCGCGTCCTGGCTGACGAACCATAGTCCGTTCGGAATCGGCTTGCGGCTGCCGCAGTCCTTTGCGTGATCGATGACGTCGACCTCGTCGCCGCGCAGCGGCTGCAGATGCCAATGGTGCGAGTGCTGCTGCAGCGTGGCCGTGTATTGGCCGTCGAAGATGTAGAGCGGCTCGTAGGTCGGCGTGGCGGCGGCCAGGGTGCCGGCGCCGAATGCCGCGGAGACAATCAAGGCAAACAACCACTGCTTGGACATGGCATGCTCTCCGTATCGAACTGATGCACCCGGCCGTCGCGGGCCGGGGTTACAGCGTCGGGAGAAACGAATTCCCGGATCGGTTACGCCGTCTCGCCGCCACTGCTCACGCTGCGAACTGTGCGCCCGAAAGCGTAACAAAGGCAGTGGCGGATTTGCTACTTCTATGGCGAAATCAGACAAGACCCGTCTGCATGCTTATCCCGTTTGTCGACCATCGGGAAGGACCCGGATTCACCACTTCGGACGGCAAGTGGATAGCCAGCAAGCCACGAATCACCACAAAGGACACGCAGGAAACGCAGGCACGAAGGAAGAAAACCAGCTGTCCTTCGTGTCTCTTGTGTCTTTCGTGGCGAGTCTCCAGCAGTGGTCTTGCCGTTGGCGGCGCCCAACCCCGGGACGCCTACGGTGTGGCGCTGATCCGCTCGTCTGCAGCGCCCACGCTGCGCGACGGCATTTGGCGTGATCGGGGCGTGGACGACGGCAGGACGGCGCTGCGCGATCGCATCAGCGCGCGCGCCATGCGCCGAACGGCTTCGTTCAATTCATCCTCGTCGAGGTAGCAGAAGGGCAGGCGCAGGAACGGCTGCTGGCGTTGCATCAGGTCATAGCACCGCGCATCGTGGAACAGCACGCCTTCACGTTCGCCGGCGTCCTGCCAGCCGACCGGATCGATCGAGTCGTCGGCACGTGCCCAGATCGCCATGCCGCCATCGGGAATGCGGAATGTCAGCGCGCCGCCGAGGTGATGCTTCAGCGCGGCAGCGAGAACCTCGCGCCGGGTCGCGTAAACGCGCCGCATGCGCCGCATGTGACGCAGCAGTTCGCCGTCCTCGAACAGTTCGGCGATCGCGCATTCCATCGCGACGTCGCTGCGCGCGTCGCTTGCCTGGCGCAGGCTGCGCAGCCGTTCGAAGACCGGTGCCGGCGCCGCGACGAAGCCGGTGCTGATGCCCGGCGCGAGCAGGTTGGCGAGCGAGCCGATGTATACGGTATTGGCGCGGCCGCTGCCGGCGGCGATCGGCAGCACCGGCTTTCCGTGGTAGTGGAACTCGTGGTCGTAGTCGTCTTCGATGATGGCGAAGCGGTGACGCAGCGCCAGTTCGGCCAGCCGCGCCCGGCGTTGCGCCGACATGACCGAGGTCGTCGGGAACTGGTGATGCGGCGTCAGGAAGACGGCGCGGACGTCGCGCTGCGACAGCAGCGTCTCGAGCGCGCCGACATCAAGGCCGTCCCCATCCAGCGGCAATGGCACCAGCAGTGCACCGGCCAGCCGCAGGACGTTCCACGCCGGCGGATATCCGAACGCCTCGACCGCGACCACGTCGCCGGGTGCCAGCAGCGTGCGCGCGACAAGGTCGATTGCCTGTTCGATGCTGCGCGTGACCATCAGATTGTCAGCCGTCACGGCCAGCCCGCGTGAACGTGCCAGCATCATCGCCAGCTCGCGCCGCAGCCGCAGAAGGCCGCAGGGCTCGGCATAACTGAGCGACGCCCGGCTGCGCGGACTGATCGCGCGGCGAAACGCGCGTGCGAGTGCCGCCGCCGGAAACAGGCGCACATCCGGCAGGCCCAGTGCGAGATTGAGCGTGCCGGGAATTGCCGCAGCACGCTGCGCCGGAAGCTCCATCGGGCGCGCGAGCGGATAGGTCGGCACCTCGGACCCTCTGGCGCGTGCGGTCGCGGGGTGGCCGGTTCCAGGTGTCGGCTCGCTGACGAAAGTACCGCCGCCGACGCGCGTATCGACCAGCCCTTCGGCCGCCAGTTCGCCGTAGCTGGCCATGACGGTATTGCGGTTGATGCCGAGTTGTGCGGCCAGTTCGCGTGAACCGGGCAACGGCTCGCCCGGCTTGAGCCGTCCGCTGCGAATCTCGTCGGCGACCGCATTGGCCAGCTGCAGGAACAGCGGCTGATCGCGGGTCGCGTCCAGCGCCACGCTCAGGTCCCATCGGCGCATCGTCGTCTCCGGTTGTCCGATGTTCAGGACGCAACTGGACCAGCCAGCGTCGCAGAAGTGGAGCTCCCGATGCGCGCCGGCCCTGGCCAAGCTTCCCGTCGCCTTGCACCACAACTCACGAGGAGAAGCTCATGCGCAAGATATCGTCCGTCGCCATCGCCATTGCCACCGCGGCGTGTGCCGCTGCTGCCGGAACCGCGTTTGCCGATGCGGCAAGCTACAGCGTCAGCGACCTGCCGACCCTCGGCGGAACGCGCACCCAGGGCAACAGCATCAACGATCGCGGCTGGGTCGCCGGATTCTCGACCAACAGCGGCTCTTCGCCTCGGCATGCGGTCGCGTGGTACGGCGGCCAGATCCACGACCTCGGCACGCTGGGCGGTCCCAACAGCGACGTCGCGTGGCCGGTGAAGAACGTGACCGGCCTGATCGCCGGCATCGCGCAGACTGCGCTGCCGGAACCGCTCGGCGAAAACTGGAGTTGCGCCGGATTCCTTGCCGGCTCGACCGGCTACATCTGCCGCGGGTTCGCCTGGAGCGGCGGCCGCATGCGCATGTTGCCGACGCTCGGCGGCAACAACGGTTTTGCGGCCGGCGCGAACAACCGCGGGCAGATCACCGGTTGGGCCGAGACCAGCCGACTCGATCCCTCCTGCGAAGGCGCCGGACCGGGCCTGAGCGGGCAGGTGCTGCAGTTCCTGCCGGTGATCTACGGGCCCGGCGACGATGCGATCCAGGCGTTGCCGCTGATCGAGGGCGACAGCTCCGGCGCTGCCACCGCGATCAACGATCATGGCCAGGCGGTCGGCATCTCCGGTTCGTGCGACCAGGCGGTCGGCCGCCGCAGCGCCGCGCATGCGGTGCTTTGGGATCGTGGAACCGTTACCGATATCGGCGCCGGCGTGCTGACGGCGCCGTTCTGGAATACGCCGATGGCGATCAACGAGCATGGCGACATCGTCGGGTTCGCCGGGGATCCCGGCGACGACACCGGGGGCATCACGCACGCGTTCATCTGGACTCGCGCGGGCGGCATGCAGTTGCTCGACACCGATCCCGGCGACAACAGCACGGCGACCGGCATCAACGCACAGCGCCAGGTGGTCGGTTACTTCGTCGCCGGCGACGGCAGCCTGCACGCATTCGTCTGGGATTCCGGCAACGGCATGCGTGACCTCAACGATTTCAAGGGCAGCTATCCGAATGTCATCGCACTCGCCGACGACATCAATGATGCCGGCGTGATCACCGGTCGCGCGACGCGACCGGACAGCACGCGGGTGGCGATCGTCGCGGTACCGTCACCTCACTGAACGAAACGGATACGCAAAAAATCCGGCAAGGTCTCGTTCATGGGCCGCGCGGCAAAGTGCAGGTGCAGAAAACGATGCAGAGGAGAATCGGAATGTTCGACAAACTTCCCAGCGACCGGCAGAACGTAGAAGTGCGTTTCGACAATCGCGACTGGCAACCGGCCATGTATGTCGATGGCGAATTCGTGGACGCCTACGGCATGCCGCTGGATTCAGGCAGGATTTCAAGCTGGCGCGCGCCGAACGGCACACCGCACAATACAGCCGTCGCAAACGGCAGGTCGACGCAGGTTACTCGTCCGACGCCTCGCCTGAACTAGCTGACCGTCCGCCCCGAAGCGAGGCCGAAAGCAAGGATTGTTTTCGGCCTCGCTGCATTTTTTGGCGCGCGGCAATTTCTGGTTGACGCCAGCCCATCGACGCTCTGCTTCGTCGGCTTCCGTTCGGCGCCGAGCCGCTCACGAACGACGCGCGTTCGCTTGCATGCACGTTTTCGTCTTGAATGGCGCCCATCGGCTGCCGTGGAGTATCTCGGCAGCGCGCGACATGCGCGCCGCAATCCATCACGCGCGCCGCCGGGGCGGTCATGAAGCCGAAGCCGCGCATGGCAGGCTAGGGCGATCGCGCGGCGATGTTTTTTTCCAGCCGGACGAATTGCTCGAGCATCTCCGAGTAGATGCGGTCGGTCTTTTCGTGCAGGTGGGCGATTTCAAGCTCGGCCTTGATGTTGATCTCGTACTCGATATCGGAACGCAGGCGGTCTTTTTCGGCCTGGCGGTTCTGGCTGATCAGCACGAAGCAGGACAGGAAGATGGCCTCGAGCGAAACGATCATGGTCAGCAGGCCGAACGGAAACGGATCGAACTGCGGCACGCCGAACGGCAAGACATTGATGGCGATCCAGATGCCGAACCAGGCCGCATTGAGAACCAGGAAAAGCATGCTGCCGCTGAACCACGAGATCCAGTCCGCGACGCGCTGCAGCGGGCTGATGCGTTCCTCGACTTCCTCGTTGACGTTGCGTGAAACGCGCGTGCGCAACAACTCGTCGGCCTTGCGTGTCATGCGGCTCATCGCGGCGAGCACGCGCAACGCTGCACGCGGGCTCTTCTGGAACAGCAGCAGAAGGTCATCGCGTTTCAGCGCGAGCAGGTGCGTATCGACCACGGCAAGCGCGGTTGCGGTGCGCGGCCCCTCGTCGAGCAATGCCAGCTCGCCGAACACTTCGTCGGCGCCGGCAACGGCCAGCACGATCTTCTGTCCGGCGGTGTCCTTGATGAACAGCTCCACTTCGCCGGAGCGAACGACATAAAGCGACTCGCCCGGTTCGCCTGCCTGGAACAGCGTCTGGCCGGCGATCAGCCGGCGTTCGTGGATGAACCGGGCAAGGTGTTCGCGGTCAGGCTCCTCGAGATGCTCGAAGAGCGAGACGTTGGCCAGCAGCAGCGGTTCGCAGGCCATCGGCGGTGAGATACGGCTCGTGGGCGCCTGGGCAGTCAGCCCATGCAGAACGCATTGAGCTTGTTGCCGTCGGGATCGCGGAAATAGCCGGCGTAGAAGCCGTCGCCGCGCGGGCCGGCCGGGCCCTCGTCCGTACCACCGAGTTCGAGCGCCTTCCTGTGCAGGGCATCGACCTTGGCGCGGCTGTCGACTACCAGTGCCACCATCGTTCCGTTGCCGACCGTTGCCGCGTTGCCGTCGTATGGCAGCGCTACGCCGAGTGATGGCGCGGTCGGCGATACGGCCCAGGCGATGAACCGGTCGGACTCCATGTAGCGCGACGCTCCGATCGTGCCGAGCAACGCATCGTAGAAAGCGGCCGCCCGTGCAAGGTCTTTCGTGCCCAGTGTTACGTAGCCGATCATGTGGATTCCTCGGGTTGGCTTGGCGGAGCAGGAACGACGCTGGTCGAGTCGGCAGATTGCGGACGCATGGCCCGCAGCGGCGCGCCTGCGCCAAAGGCAAAATCGCCGCGATCAGCCGCCGCCATCTTTCGTCTTGTTCGCATCCTTCGCAACCGGTGCTGGCCTGGTTTGCGCAGGACTCGTGGCCGGCCGCTGTGGCTTGCCCGGTGCCGGGCGCGTCATCACCGGTTGCGGTTTCGGCTGCGGCCGTGCCACCGGTGGTTGCGGTTTCGGCTGCGGCCGCGTGACGGGTGGCCGGGGCTTCGGCGGCGGCCGGGTAATCGGCGGCTTGGGTCTCGGCGGCGGCCGCGTGACCGGCGGCTTCGGCTTTGGCGGCGGTCGCGTGACTGGCGGTTTTGGCTGGGGCGGCCGATTGTGATGGGGCGGCCGTGGCGGCGGCCTGTGCCAGGTGGGCGGCCGGTGGCCCCAATAGTCGCGACGGCCGTACCACGATCGATTGCGGTAGTAATTGTCCCAGTAGGCTGCAACCGCAAAGGTGACGATCGGTATGCCGATGCGCGCGCCGTAGGCGTCGATGTAGACGCGCCGATTGTTGTAGGTGTACTGCAGATATTCGCCCGCGACCCAGCCGCGATCGGGGCCGGCGACGACGTCGCACCAGTAGTAATTGTCGATGCAGCCCTGTACCGAAACGGTGCTGCCGGCCGGCAGCACCGTGATGCGCGGAAACTCCGGGTCAGGACCGGCGCGCAACGACAGGTTGACGGTCACGAATGCATCGGCAGCCCCGGCGAAGGTCGGAATCAGGAACAGCAGCGACGCGAACAAGAGCGCTGGCCAGCGTTTCATGGGGTCCTCCCTCGGCTCGGGCCAATATCTACTCGCACGCGCGGAAAAGATCAATCCGCGAATGCGGCGCCAGGGTCGCGTTGCTGGTGGCCGTTCGCATCGGCTGGATTGACCTGGGCCTGCGCCTTCATGTGACAATCGCCATGCGCATACGGGTATGGGACGTGGGGCATCGTCGGCATTTGCACGGCGGCCTGCGACCGTCGCCGATTGCCCGTTCGCGGACGCGCCAGCCAGACACGAAGACGAAATGATCACGGTCCATCACCTGAACAACTCGCGCTCGCAGCGCGTGCTGTGGCTGCTCGAGGAACTGGACGTCGAATACCGGATCGTGCGCTACCGGCGCGATCCGCAGACCCTGCTCGCGCCACCTGAATTGCGTGCCGTCCATCCGCTCGGCAAGTCGCCGGTGATCAGCGATGGCGATGTCACGATCGCCGAGTCCGGCGCGATCATCGAGTACCTGATCGGGCGCTACGGCGGCGGCCGGCTCGTGCCGTCGCCGGATTCACCGGAGCGGCTGCGCTATACCTACTGGCTGCACTACGCGGAAGGCTCGGCAATGTCGCCGCTGCTGCTGAGCCTGGTCTTTCGCCGGATGCCGAACGCGCCGATGCCGTTCTTCGCGCGCCCGATCGTGCGCAGGCTCGCGCAAAACGTGCAGGCGGCGTACGTCGATCCGCAGCTCAAGCTGCATTTCGACTACATGGAAAGCGAATTGGAGCGGGGCGAGTGGTTCGCCGGCGACCAGTTCAGTGCTGCCGACATCCAGATGAGTTTTCCGGTCGAGGCAGGAAAGGCGCGCGGAGTTGTCGGCGACGCGCGGCCGCGACTGGCGGCATTTCTCGATCGCATACATGTGCGGCCGGCATATCAGCGCGCGCTGGAGCAGGGCGGCGCGTTTGCGATCCAGGGTTGAAGCCGTTGCCGCGACAGTCTGCAGCAAGCATCCGGGAGGCAAGCATGGCCACACGAGATCCAAGGGTTGATGCGTACATCGCCAACGCCCCGGACTTTGCCAAGCCGATACTGGTTCACCTGCGCGAACTGGTGCACCGCAATTGTCCACAAGTGGAAGAAACGCTGAAATGGAGAATGCCAACGTTCATGCATCACGGCATGCTCGCGGGCATGGCGGCTTTCAGGCAGCACTGCAGCTTCGGCTTCTGGAAGCACGAGCTGGTCGTCGGCAAGGAACTGGCCGGCAGTCCGCAAGGCATGGGCCAGTTCGGCAAGGTGACGAAGATTTCCGAGCTGCCGTCGGCAAGTGCGCTCGCCGCCTACATCAAGCGGGCGATGAAACTCAACGAGGAGGGCGTGAAGGCGCCGCGTGCGACGCCGAAGAAGCGCGCGCTGACGATGCCGCCCGATCTGGCAGCCGCGCTGAAGAAGAATCGAAGGGCAGCGGCGGCATTCGCCGCATTCAGTCCGAGCAACCAGCGCGAGTACATCGAGTGGCTGGTCGAAGCCAAGCGCGACGAGACGCGCGCCAGGCGGCTCAGTCAGGCGATCGAATGGATCGCCGAGGGCAAGCCGCGCAACTGGAAATACATGAACTGCTGATCGACCGTGCCGGCGGGTGGTGGAGGCCCGGCTCAGAACCACTTCTTCCATTTGAACCAGGCCAGCGGCAGCAGCATGCTCAACACGATCATCGCCCAGGCGAAACTGTAGCCGTTGGCCCAGTTGTATTCGGGGATCGACTTGAAGTTCATGCCCCAGATGCCGGCCAGGATCATCGGCGGGATCGTGACGACCGAGGCAATGGTCAGCACCTTTATCAGGTCGTTCTGGTCGTTGTTGATGAAGCCGAGCGTCGCGTCGAGCAGGAACTGGACCTTGTCGTCCATCTGCTGGTCGAACTCCGACATGGCATGCAGGTCGGTGAGCACGACCTGAAGCCGCGCAATATGCGCGCGCTCGATCCACTTCGGCGCGCCGTCGCACAGGTGGGCAAGGCCGCGTTGCACGCCCAGCTGGGCCGTGCGGATCTGGCTGAGCTGGCGCTGGATGCGCCCGACCTGGAACAGCACGCCGCGCAACATCTGCGAGTGGCCGGGCCGGTCGGAGAACACGTCGCGCGACAGCTGCGACAGTTCACCCGACAGGACCTGCATGCGGTCCGCCGCGGTTTCCGCGACCGACTCGAACAGGCCGACGAAGGTTTCGATGCTCGATTCGCCCGCGGCGTTGGCCGCGACGCCGGTGGCCAGCCGTTCGAACGCAATCGACTCCGCATAACGCAGTGTCACCAGCAGTTTCGGCGTCAACAGCACGCCCAGCGGTGTCAGCACACCCTGGCCGCCGTCGGCACGGACAAAGCCCGGAATGTTGATGCGCAGTATTTCTTCGCTGGCACGAACCCGGCTCGACAGCGCGATATCGGCGACCTGCCTGCGCGTCGGCAGTTGCGTGCCCAGCAAGGCGGCCGCCTGCCGCTGCTCCTGGTCGGTCGGGTCGACCAGATCGAGCCAGGTCGCCGCACTTGCGTCGTGTTCGGCGCTGCTCTTCGGGTACGATGTCAGCATCGCTTGACTCCATCAATGCACAATCAGCTTAGCGCATCCCACCGCATACGCCGTGAACAACACCCTAAGTCTCATCGTCATCGCCGCCACCTGCGTCGTCTCGTTCGTTGCGTTCAACAACGCGCGCCTGCTCGAACGCCTGATCCTGTGGCCGCCGGCGATCAGCCGTCAGCACCAGTATGACCGGCTCGTCACCTATGGCCTGGTCCATGCGAGCCCGACGCACCTGTTCGTCAACATGTTCACGCTGTTCTTCTTCAGTCCGCTGATCGAGCAGGCTTACGCGATTTTCCTCGGCAGGTTCGGCTTCGTCATTTTCTACGCCGCGGCCCTGGTTGTTTCGATATTGCCGACATTCCTCGCCAACCGCGACAACCCGGACTATCGCAGCCTCGGCGCGTCCGGCGCCGTCTCGGCGGTGGTTTTCGCGTTCGTGCTGCTGCGGCCGTGGGCCACGATCTACCTGTACTTCATTCCGGTGCCGGCCATCGTCTACGCCGTGCTCTACGTCGCCTATTCGATCTACATGGACCGGCGCTCGAGCGACAATGTCAACCACAGCGCGCATCTGTGGGGTGCGGCGTTCGGCGTGTCGTTCACGCTGCTGATGAATCCGCATGTGTTCTCGCTGTTCATGGGGGCCTTGACGCATCCGGAGTATCGTCTCGGCCATTGAAACCCGAGGATCTGTCCATGGTTGCATTGAAGGTAGCCGTCCTGATCGGAAGCCTGCGGCGCGAGTCACTGAACCGGAAGATGGCGCACGCGCTGATCGCCCTGGCTCCCGCCGCGCTGCAGATGGAAATCGTGCCGATCGGCGACCTGCCGCTCTACAACCAGGATATGGAAGAGCAGGCGCCGCCGGCATGGGAGGCGTTTCGCGAGCAGATCCGCGGTGTGCAGGCGGTGCTGTTTGTGACGCCCGAGTACAACCGATCGGTGCCGGCGCCGCTGAAGAACGCGATCGACGTCGCGTCGCGGCCTTCCGGCAAGAGTGCATGGGCGGGAAAGCCGTGCGCGGTGGTCAGTGTATCGCCGGGCGCGATCGGCGGTTTCGGCGCCAATCACCACCTGCGCCAGTCACTGGTGTTCCTCAACATGCCGGCGCTGCCGCGGGAAGCCTATGTCGGCGGCGCCGACAAGCTGTTCGATGCGGCCGGTCAGCTGTCGAATGCATCGACGCGCGAGTTTCTCGACAAGTTCATGCAGGCATTTGCAGCCTGGGTCGACTTGCACGCCGGCCGGTAATCTGGCGTTCAGCCAGTCAGGCTCGATTTACCCGGTTCGCGCTATGCTTTGTCGCAACAATGGCAGGAGAAGACTCATGAAGCGCTTTATCGGTCGCTTTCCGCGAATCGCACTGGCAGCGTCTGCGCTGGCATTGCTCGGCGGTTGCGTCTACGGTCCCGGATATTACGCACGGCCCGGCGTTGTCTACGACGACGGTACCGTCGTGTCGGGTCCGGCGTATTCGACCAATGGCTACTACGCGGACCCGGGCTACTATGCCGGCCCGTACTACGGGCCTGCCTACTATGGACCCGGCTACGGTTACTACAGTCCCTGGTGGCCGCTCGGAGTAGGCCTCGGTTTCTATGGCGGCTATTACTACGGCGGCCATTACGGGCACGGCGGATCGTGGCATGGCCATGGCGGCCACAGTAGTGGCGGTTCGCACCACACGCACTGATCGTCCGTCTGAGCTGTTGAAGCCAACGCGCCGCCGATGAAGCGGCGCGTTTTTCATTTGAGGATGCTGGCCAGGCGCTGATCTAGCACCTCGGGCAGGAAGCCCAGGCCCAGCGTGACACGTTCGAGAAACTGCCGCTCGCCCGGCCGGATGCGACGGTCGGCGGCGGCAAGGCGCACCAGGCTTTCATACAGCCGGTCGACCTCGACCGAGCCGTGCGGGAACGAAATGAGGAAGCGCTGGATTTCCTTTTCCAGATCCATCTGCCGGCGCCGGCCAAGCTGGAACGCCTCGGCTGCGAGCTGGCGCGCACGCGCGCCGAGTTCGAGTTCCTCCATCAGTTCGTTCGTGTAGTCGGCTTCCTCGGTCGATACCAGGCCATCGGCCTGCGCCAGCGCGCCGAGCATGCCGAACAGCACCTGCAGCATCAGTTCATGCGACGGATCGAGCTTGCCGCCGACGAAATCACCGAGCGCAAGCCTGACTTCGCGCATCACGGCGCGCAGGCCGCCGGAACGAGGCGGCGCATTTCCGCTGATGACCATCTTCCCCTCCGCGCGAACGAATGCCCATGCTGCAGCATTCGCGCGCTGCTGAAAAGAGCCATGTTCGCGCGGTCGCCGAGGCCCCCGGCCCGCTGCCGCGCGACGTCAGGCAGGGGCCTTTGCGTATCCCGATGTCACTTGTAATCCCAGCGCGCGTACATCGCGGGGGTGACTCCCTTGGCGTGATGCACCAGGTCGTCGTAGTCGTTCAACAGCGGCATGAAAGCCTGCGCCTCGTTGCGGCTGATGATGCCGTCGTGGTCGGTATCGAGCTGTTCGAACGGCGGCTTCGGGCCATAGGAGCGCGGCTTGGGCTGCCCCGAAGTCAGCGTCACCTTCGTGCCGTCGGACGCCGTATAGGTGGTGACCTGGTCGTCGGATTTTTGCGCGAATGCCGTGGCGCATGCGAAGAGGCTGCAGGCTGCCAGCAGCGCGACTGTGCTTGACCGGTAGTTCATCGTCAATCTCCTCTGTGGAAATGTTCCGCGGGCTTGCACCGCCCGCACCCTCGACTCGCCATATGCGACCCGCCTAGCCTAACCGAGTTCCGCCGCGGCGCGTAGTGTGCTGAAATCGGCGTTTCGCCTCCAGTCAGGCAAATCGCGGCAGCCACGAACGCAATGCACGACGTATCGCCAATCACCGTCCAGCAGGCCCGCAACCTCCATCTTGCGGCACAAGGACTGCTGCGGCCGCCGCGTGGCCGTGCCACGCGCCGCCGGCTGCTGGTCGCGATCGAGGCGATGCAACTGCTGCAGATCGACACGATCCATGTCGTTGCGCGCAGCCCGTATCTGGTGCTGTTCTCGCGCCTCGGCACCTACCCGACGCAATGGGTCGATCACGCCCTTGCGGCGGGCGACATATTCGAATGCTGGGCGCACGAAGCCTGCTTCGCGCCGATCGCGGACTACGCATTGCACCGGCACGGTACCAACCCGCGCGAGCACCACTGGGCCTATCGGCGCGCCGTGCGCATGCATCGAGAAGAGCGCGCGCAGATGGATCGGCTGCTCGCCCATGTGCGCGACAACGGGCCGGTCAAGTCGTCGGATTTCGAGCGTGAGCAGAAAGTGCCGGCGGGCTGGTGGGGCTGGAAGGACGAGAAGCGCTGGCTCGAGGCGTGGTTCGCGCTGGGCGAGCTGATGATCCTGCGCCGCGAGAACTTCCAGCGCGTCTACGACCTGACCGAACGCGTGCTCGACGGCATCGGCCTGCAGATGCCCGAAGCGCTCGATCCGGCCGAGATCCGGCGCGCACAGATGCTGCGCGCGGTGCGCGCGCTCGGCGTCAGCCAGGCGCGCTGGGTCGCCGACTATTTTCGCAGCGGCAAGCGCTTCAGCGACGATGACCTGCAGCCGCTGGTCGACAGCGGCGAACTGATGCGCGTGCCCGTCAGGGGTTGGGCGGAGTCCGGCTACGTGCATCGCGATCACGGCGCACTGCTCGAACAGGCCCGCAATGGCCGCGTGCGCGCGACTCATACGACACTGCTGTCGCCGTTCGATCCGGTGGTCTGGGACCGCGAACGCGCCAGTGCCATGTTCGGCTTCGACTACACGATCGAATGCTATACGCCGCAGCCGAAGCGCCGCTACGGCTACTTCGTGCTGCCGATCCTGCGCCGCGGGCGTCTGGTCGGGCGGCTCGACGCCAAGGCGCACCGCGAGGCCGGCACGTTCGAGGTCAAAAAGCTGTTCCTCGAGCCGGGCATCAGGATCGAGGCGGGCCTGGTCGACGACGTTGCCGCTGCCATCCGTGCCTGCGCGGACTGGCACGAGACGCCGCGCGTCGCGCTCGGCGGCAGCGATCCCGCCGCGCTGCTGGCGCCGATGCGTGCCGCGCTCGCCCAGGACCGGCTGGTCGGGCTGACGACCGCATCCGTCTGACCTGCACGAAGCGGCGCCACGCGCGCGTGCGGCAGGGTGCGGATTTTCATGCCAACATAGTCGCCGAATCCGCAGCGCAAGCGAGGCCGTATGGAAAGCAAACCGCCATTCCCGCCTTTCACCCTCGAAACCGCCCGGCAGAAAGTGCGCATGGCCGAAGATGCCTGGAACACGCGCGACCCGGAGCGTGTCGCGCTGGCTTACAGTGTCGACACGCGCTGGCGCAATCGCGCCGAGTTTCTCTCCGGGCGCGACGAGGTCAAGGCGTTCCTGCGCCGCAAATGGGCGAAGGAGCTCGACTATCGGCTGATCAAGGAGCTGTGGGCGCACGACGGCGCACGCGTCGCCGTGCGCTTCGCGTACGAATGGCATGACGATTCCGGCAGCTGGTTTCGTGCCTACGGCAACGAGAACTGGGAATTCAACGAGGCCGGCCTGATGGTCCGCCGTCACGCCTCGATCAACGATCTGCCGATCGCCGCGGCCGAGCGCAAGTACCACTGGCCGCTCGGCCGGCGTCCGGACGATCACCCGTCGTTGAGCGAACTGGGCCTTTGATCGGCTGCCGCAGTGGCTTGCGTCTCGCGAATCCGGCGCGCCGCCTTGCGCGCCTGCAGATAACGCACCAGCAAGCCGATGCCGATCCACGCCGCGACCAGTGACAGCGGCCACGCGAGCACGCGCGGCCAGACGAACCCCACCAATGCAAGGCCGAGGGCGACGGCAAAAAAGCCGGGCAGGGCGCTCGTCTCGCCAGGTTCGAGCACGCGCCGGTTGCCGAGCGCGCTGCCGACCGAATGGGCGAGGCGCAGCGCGCTGGCGGCGGCGCGACCGGCACTGCCGCCGGAGCGACGCGTGCGCGCGCGGTACCGGTCGCGGCGCACGCGGTTCGAGCGCAGCACGACTTCGGTGGTGTTCTGCAGGTCGGCCTGGTACTGGTCTTCCATGCACTTGGCAAACGCGCTGTCCTCGACCGCGACGTCCAGTTCGCAGTTGCCGATCCAGCTGGCGATGTTGAGGTTGCTCGACCCGACCCGTGCCCAGCGACCGTCGGCGACGGCGGTCTTGGCATGCATCATCGCGCCGTTCCATTCGAACACGCGCACGCCGGCCTCGAGCAGTGGGCGGTAACCCGAGCGCGACATCGAGCGCACGACCGGCAGATCGCTCGCGCCGGGAACGAGCAGACGCACGTCGACACCGTCGCGCGCGGCCGCAATCAAGGCCTGGACATACGGCGCCAGGCCGACGAAGTAGGCATCGGCGATCCACAGCGAGCGCTGCGCCAGCGCGGCGATCAGCTGGTCGAGGCGGAACATGCCGGCCGTGTCGGGCTGGGTCGCGATCACGCGCACATCCGTCGTGCCCTGGTCGCCCGGCGGCGCCGTGTTCGCCGTCGCCAGCGGCGCGCCGAGCTGCGCCCAGACGTCGGCGAAGGCCTGCTCCAATTCCAGCAGCGCCGGTCCGCGCAGCGCCACAGCGGTGTCGCGCCATGGCGCAATGCCGCGCGCCTTGTCGCCCAGCCACTTCGCGCTGATGCAGATGCCGCCGATGAAGGCCACGTCGCGATCGATCAGCAGCAGCTTGCGATGGTCGCGATTGATCCAGCCGAACGGACTGGCGAGGCGAAACGGATTGTAGCTGCGCACCTCGCCGCCGGCTTCGGTCAGTGCATGCCAGAATCCCGCGCCGGACTGGCCGAGGCAGCCGAGCCAGTCGGCGGCAACACAGACCTGCACGCCGGCCCGTGCGCGCTCGGCCAGCGCGGCGACGAATTCCCGGCCGACGGCGTCGTCGCGAATAATGTAATTTTCGAGCAGGACGCTGCACTTCGCCGTGCGGATCGCCGCGAGCCATGCGGCGTAGTTCGCCTCGGCGTCGATCAGCAGCTCGACACGATTGCCGCCGACCAGAGCCGCACCGCCAGCACGGCAGAACGCCTGCTGGGCCAACCGGCGAACTTCCGCGCTGTACGAATAACGTCGATCGTGATTGTCGCCGCTGTCCATGGATGCATTCTACTCGCCGCGACAGCATCGGCGGGCGTGGCGCGCAACCGCGCCTGAACGCCGGGCCGGATTGCTCCGGCTGCACGGCGCCGGATGCTCGCCGCCGGCAGTTTTCGGGCTATGCTCGACAATGGACGGCGCTGACGCAGGCGCGTCGATGCCGCGCCGTGCATGGCGGCCCGACCTTCGCGTGTCAGCATCAGTGGAGGCAGAAGACATGGCGACGCAACCGGAAACCAGGAACCTGGCGCTGTTCTGCGATTTCGAAAACGTCGCGCTCGGCGTGCGCGACGCGCGCTATGCGCAGTTCGACATCAACAAGGTGCTCGAGCGCCTGCTGCTCAAGGGCAGCATCGTGGTGAAGAAGGCGTACTGCGACTGGGAGCGCTACAAGGAATTCCGCGCGGCGATGCACTACGCCTCGTTCGAGCTGATCGAGGTGCCGCACGTCAGCCAGTCCGGCAAGAATTCCGCCGATATCCGCATGGTCGTCGACGCGCTCGATCTGTGCTACACGAAAGAGCACGTCGACACGTTCGTCATCATCAGCGGTGATTCGGACTTCTCTCCGCTGGTCAGCAAGCTGCGCGAGAACAACAAGACCGTGATCGGTGTCGGGGTGAAGAATTCAACGTCGGAACTGCTGATCGCAAACTGCGACGAGTTCATCTACTACGACGACCTGGTGCGCGCGCAGAAGGCCCGGCAGGCGCCGAAGAAGCAGGCTGCCGAAGGCGCCGCGGCGGCTGCGGGCGGAGCGAAGAAGGGCGAGTCGAAGAAGAGCGAAGCGGCGAAGAAGCAGGAGGCGCTCGACCTGGTCCACGAAACCGTGGAGGCGCTGATCGCCGAGCGCGGCGAGGACGAAAAGATCTGGGGCTCGATGGTCAAGCAGGCGTTGAAGCGGCGCAAGCCGGGCTTCAACGAAAGCTACTACGGGTTCAAGTCGTTCCGCGCGCTGCTCGAGGAGGCCAGGGCGCGCAACCTGCTCGAGCTGGAAGGGGACGAGAAAACCGCCAACTACCTGGTCCGGGTTGCCGCCGAAAAATAGCTGCGCTGCGGCGGCGCAGCGTACGGATTCAGGCTGCCGGCGCGCGGGTCGTCGCTGCGGGAGCGGTCGCCGGCGCTGCCTGTGCAGCGACTTCCCGGCAGATGGTCTCGATCGAAGCCAGTGCGGCCGGCTTGACGAGGTGATAGTCGAAGCCGGCTTCTTCGGAGCGTCGCCGGTCCTCCGGCTGACCCCAGCCGGTCAGCGCGACGAGCTTGGCTTTCGCAGACGGCAGGTCGGTTCGCAGCGCGCGCGCAACGTCGTAGCCGCTCATGCCGGGCATGCCGATATCAAGGAAGATCACGTCGGGCGTGAAGACACGCGCGGCCTCGACGGCGTCGAACGGATCGGTGACGCTCTTCGTCGTGTGGCCGAGCAGATCGAGGATCATGGCAAGCGAGTCGGCTGCGTCGGCATTGTCGTCGACGATCAGCACGCGGCAGGCCGTTGCCGAGCTGCTGGCAGGGTGCTCCGTCGAAGGTTCGTCGGCAATGATGCGCGATGAAGGCAGGCGAACGGTGAAGCGGCTGCCCTGGTCGCGACCCGGACTTTCGACGCTCAACTGGCCACCGTGCATTTCGACGATCGTGCGCGACAATGTCAGGCCTATGCCCAAGCCGCCGCGCGCGCGTTCCAGTGACGTGTCGACCTGGGCGAACAGCTCGAAGATCCAGTCCTGCTGCTCGAGGGGAATTCCGACGCCCTCGTCGATGACGCTGATGCTCAGCGCGCCATCATCGCTGTCGAGCACCAGCCGTACCGGCGTGCCCTTGTCGGAGTATTTCGCCGCGTTGCTGAGCAGGTTGGAGAATACCTGCGAGAGGCGCTCCTGATCGACGCGAAGCGCGACGTCGTCGACCAGGCGCTCGACCGACAATTCGTGATCGCCGGACAGCAGCAGCGGCCTGACCGTCTCGATCGCCGAGTCGGCGATCGCGTAAAGGGTCGTGCGGCTTTCCTTGAGCACGAGCTTGCCGCGGCGGATGCGCGCCACGTCGAGCAGGTCGTCGATCAGGCGCACCAGCAGCTCGACCTGGCGCGACATCGCGTCGCGCAGCACACTCGGCGTAGTGTTCGCCAGGCGCAGCGCATTGATGCCATTGGATACCGCCGCGAGAGGGTTGCGCAGCTCGTGCGCGAGGGTGGCGAGGAACTCGTCCTTGCGCCGGTCCTGCTCGACCAGGCGCGCCTCGGCGCGTGTTCGTTCGGCGACTTCGGATTGCAGCTGCTCGTTGCGTCTGGCCAGTTCGGTGTTGGCAATGCGCAGCGAGTCGTTCAGCGCTTCCAGCTCGCGCGCCTTCTCCTCGAGCAGCGCCTGGTTGGTCGCCGCCAGATCGCGGTTGACGATCTCCAGCTGGCGGCGGCGCCGGTACAACTCGACCAGCACGACCACCTTGCTGCGCAGGATCTCCGGAATGATCGGTACCATCACGTAGTCGAAGGCGCCGACGCGATAGCCGCGCATGCGGTCGAGGTCGGAGACGTTCACCGCCGTGACGAAGATGATCGGCGTGTCCTCGAAGCGCGGATGCTCATGGATCAGGCTGGCGGTTTCATAGCCATCCATGCCCGGCATGTTCACGTCGAGCAGGATCACGGCGAAGTCGTGGCTCATCAGCAGCTTCAGCGCCTCCGTGCCGGAGCGCGCCTCGATCAGGTTCTCCTTGAGATCGCCCAGTATCGCGCGATACGTGAGCAGCCGCGCCGGCTGGTCGTCGACCAGCAGGATGTTGACGCGGGCGGTCTGCGGGTCGGACATGCCGCCCGTTTCGTGCGCGGTCACCGGTGCAGCCATTGGCGCAGCACTCCCAGCAGCTGCTCGGTCACGACCGGCTTGGCCAGATAATCCGAAGCGCCCGCTTCGAGGCACTTTTCGCGGTCGCCCTTCATCGCCTTGGCCGTCAGCGCGACGATCGGCAATGCGCGTGAGTCCGGCCGCGCACGGATCGCGCGGATCGTGTCGTAGCCGTCCATGCCGGGCATCATGATGTCCATCATGACCAGGTCGATGTCCTCGTCGGCGGCGACCTTGCTGATCGCCTCCTGGCCGGTGCCGGCCGTAAGCACGTCGATGCCATGCCGTTCCAGCACACTCGACAGCGCGAAGATGTTGCGCACGTCGTCGTCGACGACCAGCACCCGCTTGCGCCGCAGCGAATCGTCCGACTCGTGCAGGCGGCGCACGATCTTCTGCTTGGCCGGCGCCATCATCGCGACCGAGCGGTGCAGGAACAGCGCGGTCTCGTCGAGCAGGCGCTCGGGCGATTCGACGCCTTTCACTATCACGCTCTTGGCGGCGCGCCGCAGCTGGCGGTCTTCCTCGCTGCTCAGCTCACGCCCGGTGAAGATGATGATCGGCACGTCGCGCATCGAGGGCTGGAACTGGATCTTCTCGAGCAGTTCGAAACCGGTCATGTCGGGCAGGCGCAGGTCGAGCACTACGCAGTCGTAGCCGGATTCACCGAGCTTCACCAGTGCCTCGGCGCCGGTCTCGGCGGTGTCGATCTCCAGGTCCTCGTCGCGGATCAGCTCGACGATGCTCATGCGTTCGCGTTTGTCGTCTTCGATCACCAGCAGGCGTTTCTTGCGTTCGAGCGTGTACTGGCGGATGCGTTCGAGTGCGTCGCCGATCGACTCGGTCGTGCCGGGCTTGGCGAGAAAGCCGAAGGCGCCGCGCTCGAGGCTGCTGTGGCGCTCTTCGTCGACGGTGAGTATCTGCACCGGGATGTGCCGCGTGTTGACGTCATGTTTCAGGCGCGCGAGCACGGCCCAGCCGAGCATGTCGGGCAGGAACACGTCGAGCGAGATCGCCGTCGGCAGGTAGTCGGTAGCCAGGCGCAGCGCATCGGCACCGTGCTGGGCAACGATCACGTTGAAGCCGTGTTCGCGCGCCATGTCGCGCAAGACCGTGGCAAAGCGCGTGTCGTCCTCGACCACCAGCAGCGTCGGTTGCGTCGTGGTCAGCGCATTGCGATCGTCGCTGACGACTTCCACCGGCGCGGCCGGCCGCTCCTCGCTGCGCAGGCGCAGCGTATGGGCGGGCGCTTTTTCCAGGCTGTCCGCAGCGGCATAGTCGAGCGGCAGGTACAGCGTGAACGTGCTGCCCTGGCCCATCGCGCTCTGCAGTTTCAGCTCGCCGCCGAGCAGGCCGGCGATCTCGCGGCTGATCGCAAGGCCAAGGCCTGTGCCGCCGTACTTGCGCGAGGTGCCGGCATCGGCCTGCTGGAATGCCTCGAACACGATGCGCTGCTTGTCCGGCGAGATGCCGATGCCGGTGTCGCTGACTTCGAATGCGACGACGGTCGGTGCCTTGTCCAGTCCCGGGTGGCCGGCAGTCCAGCCGCCTGCGACCACGCGGGCCGTCAGCGTTACGCTGCCGCTTTCGGTGAACTTGAACGCGTTCGACAGCAGGTTCTTGAGGATCTGCTGCAGGCGTTTGGGATCGGTGCTGAGCGACTGGCCGACGCTGTCGGGGAAGTCGACCGTGAATTCCAGGTTGCGCCGCTCCGCTTCGTGGCGGAAGCTGCGCTCCATGTTTTCGCGCAGGTGCGCGAAGGCGATTACCTCGCTGTCGACGGTAACGGTGCCCGATTCGATCTTCGACAGGTCGAGGATGTCGCTGATCAGGTGCAGCAGGTCGGTCCCGGCGGCATGGATCGTCTTGGCGAATTCGACCTGGCGGCCGCTGAGGTTGTCCTCCGGATTTTCGGCCAGCTGCTGGCCGAGGATCAGGATGCTGTTCAGCGGCGTGCGCAGCTCGTGCGACATGTTGGCGAGGAACTCGGACTTGTAGCGCGACGTCAGCGCCAGTTCGGCGGCTTTTTCCTCGAGCGCGCGCCGTGCGTACTCGATCTGCTGGTTCTTGCGCTCGACCTCGGCTTTCTGCTCGGCCAGCATCGCCGCCTTGAGCGCGATTTCCTCGTTCGTCTGCTGCAGCTCCTTCTGCTGCGACTGCAGCTCGCCGGCCAGCTGCTGCGACTGCGACAGCAGGCTCTCGGTGCGCATCGAAGCCTCGATCGTGTTGAGCACGATGCCGATGCTTCCGGACAGCTGCTCGAGGAACGAGCGCTGCGAGGTCGTGAACTCGGACAGCGAAGCCAGCTCGATCACCGCCTTGACCTGGTTCTCGAACAGCACCGGCAGGACGATGATGGTGCGCGGCGTCGCGCTCATCAGGCCGGAAAGGATCTGCGGGCCGCTGCCCGGAGAGACATCCTCGATCAGGATGATCTTCGCCTGCGCCGCGCACTGGCCGATCAGCCCCTGGCCGAAATGCAGCGTGTGTTCGGAATCCGAATTGCCGGCATCGGCGTAGCCGACCAGCTTGCGCAGCCGCGGCGAGCGCCCGGCCTGGTCCGCATCGACGACATACATCAGGCCCTGTTGCGCATTGATCAGCGGCGCCAGTTCGGTCAGCAGCATGCGCCCGAGCGTGATCAGGTCGCGCTGGCCCTGCATCATGCCGCTGAACTTCGCCAGGTTGGTCTTGAGCCAGTCCTGCTCGCGGTTGCTCGCGGTGGTGGCGCGCAGCGTTCCGATCATCGAGTTGATGTTGTTCTTCAGGTCGGCCAGTTCGCCGCGCACGTCGACCTGGATCGAACGCGTCAGGTCGCCCTGCGTGACGGCGGTGGCGACCTCGGCGATCGCGCGCACCTGCGTGGTCAGGTTTGCCGCGAGCTGGTTGACGTTGCCGGTGAGGTTTTCCCAGATGCCCGCGGTGCCGGGTACCTTGGCCTGCCCGCCGAGTCGGCCTTCGACGCCGACTTCGCGCGCGACCGTGGTCACCTGGTCGGCGAAAATCGCCAGCGTCTGCGTCATGCTGTTGATCGTGTCTGCCAGTTCGGCGATTTCGCCCTTGGCTTCCACGGTCAGCTTTTTCTGCAGGTCGCCGGTCGCGACTGCGGTCACGACCTTGGCGATGCCGCGCACCTGGGTCGTGAGGTTGGTCGCCATCGAGTTGACGTTGTCGGTGAGGTCCTTCCAGGTGCCGGCGACGCCCGGCACCTGCGCCTGGCCGCCGAGCTTGCCTTCGGTGCCGACTTCGCGCGCGACGCGCGTGACTTCGGCGGCGAAGCCGTTGAGCTGGTCGACCATCGTATTGATGGTCTCCTTCAGCTGCAGGATTTCGCCTTGCGCACCGACCGCGATCTTGCGCGACAAGTCGCCCTTGGCGACGGCGGTTGCGACTTCGGCGATGTTGCGCACCTGCGTGGTCAGGTTCGACGCCATCGAGTTGACGTTGTCGGTCAGGTCCTTCCACGTGCCGGCGACGCCCGGCACCTGCGCCTGGCCGCCGAGCTTGCCTTCGGTGCCGACCTCGCGCGCGACGCGCGTGACTTCCGCGGCGAAGCCGTTGAGCTGGTCGACCATCGTGTTGATCGTGTCCTTCAGCTCGAGGATTTCGCCCTTGACGTTGACGCCGATCTTGCGCGACAGGTCACCCTTGGCGACTGCGGTTGTCACCTCCGCGATGTTGCGCACCTGCGCGGTCAGGTTGAACGCCATCGAGTTGACGTTGTCGGTCAGGTCCTTCCACGTGCCGGCAACGCCCGGCACCTGCGCCTGGCCGCCGAGCTTGCCTTCCGTGCCGACCTCGCGCGCGACGCGCGTGACTTCCGCGGCGAAGCCGTTGAGCTGGTCGACCATCGTGTTGATGGTCTCCTTCAGCTGCAGGATTTCACCGCGCACGTCGACGGTGATCTTGCGCGACAGGTCGCCCTTGGCCACCGCGGTCGTCACCTCGGCGATGTTGCGCACCTGCGAGGTCAGGTTCGATGCCAGCGAATTGACGCCGTCGGTAAGATCCTTCCAGGTGCCGGCGACACCCGGCACGATCGCCTGGCCGCCGAGCTTGCCTTCGGTGCCGACCTCGCGCGCCACGCGCGTGACTTCAGCCGCGAAGCCGTTGAGCTGGTCGACCATCGTGTTGATGGTTTCCTTCAGCTGCAGGATTTCGCCGCGCACATCGACCGTGATCTTGCGCGACAGGTCGCCCTTGGCCACCGCGGTGGTCACCTCGGCGATGTTGCGCACCTGCGAGGTCAGGTTCGATGCCATCGAGTTGACGTGGTCGGTCAGGTCCTTCCAGGTGCCTGCAACATCGGGCACTTCGGCCTGGCCGCCAAGCTTGCCCTCGGTGCCGACCTCGCGCGCAACGCGCGTGACTTCAGCCGCGAAGCCGTTGAGCTGGTCGACCATCGTGTTGATGGTTTCCTTCAGCTGCAGGATTTCGCCGCGCACGTCGACCGTGATCTTGCGCGACAGGTCGCCCTTGGCGACCGCCGTCGTGACTTCGGCGATGTTGCGCACCTGCGAAGTCAGGTTCGAGGCGAGTGAATTGACCGAGTCGGTCAGGTCCTTCCAGGTGCCGGCGACGCCCGGCACGATCGCCTGGCCGCCGAGCTTGCCTTCCGTGCCGACCTCGCGCGCGACGCGCGTGACTTCGGAGGCGAAGCCGCGCAGCTGGTCGACCATCGTGTTGATGGCTTCCTTCAGCTGCAGGATTTCGCCGCGCACGTCGACCGTGATCTTGCGCGACAGGTCG